>VOFD01001281.1_pt1 | contig 48142 bp, 44 predicted proteins | sample 5384101 | NCBI WGS metagenome assembly VOFD01 (sample SAMN12384723, study PRJNA508395) | human gut metagenome | isolation source: healthy gut C | host: Homo sapiens
CAACGAGGGTCAGGGCACACTCCGTGGCCTACGCGGGCGGCCAGTGCACCGTCACCGTCGTATGGGATGAGCCTGAGCAGGCCGACGGCCTTGAGGTGCAGGGCTACAACATCTACCTTGAGGGCGCAAGGCTGCCGCTCAACTCCACGCCAGGCACATCCACCACGCTGCCTACCGTGACGCCGATTACCGGCAACAGCTACGAGCTGTCGCTGGGCGAGGGCGACGCCGAGACCAACCTCTCTGAGCAGGTGTACGTAGAGGCCATCTACTCCATAGGCTTCGCATCGAGCGACGTGGCTACCATAACCAACAAGGAGTACGACATGGACAAGCTCGCGCTGCGCACCACCGAGACGTGGGGCGACTTGCTCGGCGAGACGCCGACCGACCGCATCTCGGCCAAGATCGTAAACTACTACAACGCCGACAACCAGGTGAGCGCCACGGTCAACTATGGCGCCAACGTGCAGACACGCGTGTTTGAGCCGCAGAGCTACGAGGGCGTAATCTTCGACGACGAGAAGCGCCCCGTGAAGGTGTTCAAACAGCAGCGCGGACTCTATGACGGGCTCAACGCGGCATGGGGCGAGGCCAACGATACCATCTGGTACAAGTATGACGCCGCCGGCAACCTCATAGCCGAGCAAAGCCTCCACTCCACCGACTCCACAGTCTACACTTACGACGACCAGGGCCGACGCACGGGCTACTACCGCTATGTGCCTGACGCCTACAACGAGTACGAGGGCGACTGGTACGTGATGGAGAGCCTGCTGTACTCCGACTTCAACGAGGCCGGCCTGCCCCAGACCATCACGGGCGACGGAGCCTACTCTTCGTACATGATATCTTACAAGGTGACGTACGACGAGCAGGGCAACGTGGTGCGCCGCGAGAAGTACAACTACCAGGGCGTGCTCTCCGAGATTGAGACCTACACCTACGACATGGGCGTGCCATCATCCTACGAGCTTGACAAGGTGAAGAACGTGCAGGGCGAGGGCGAAGACATGACCTACGACCTAACGCCGTCGAAGAAGATAATCTACACCATTGTGGGCCAGGAGCCGCTGCGCATCAGGACCGACAAGTACGATTACAGCTACGGTGAGTGGGGCGGCAATGCTTACTTCAACGTCGATGAGTACGTCGAGCTGCAGTCAGCCTCCGCGCCCAAGCTCACAGTGGAGAGCGTAGAGGGCGAGCTTAACACCATAAGCCTCTCGTTCGACGCCACGGCAATCGACGGTGCCGAGGCCACGGTCTACGACATATTCCGCCACGGCATCAAGGTGGCGCGCGTTGACGGCGGCCAGGCCGAGGGCGGACTCGTTACATACGTGGACCGCAACGTGAAGAACGGCAACTACGACTACTTCGTGCAGGCGGTTGACCCGGCCGCAGCAACCGACGGGCAGGACGCCATGAACTCCTACGGCTACGGCATGAACGTGTCCAACAGCGTTAGGGTTACGCTCAACACAGAGCTGCCCGCGCCCACCAACGTCCGCGTGACCAGCTATGAGTACGAGGGCGGCGTATGCTACGCCAACATCACCTGGGACGAACCGGCCGACAAGGACACCTACATGCTGCAGTCGTACAACGTGTTCGAGGAGGGGGCAAAGGATCCGCTCAACACCAAGGCCGAAGGCATGAATACCGTTGAGGACCCGATTCTCACCAACAGCTACCGCCTCAGCCTCGGCGAAGGCAACGAGGTCTCCAACCTCTCAGTCACGTTCTACGTGCAGGCCGTGTACACCATCGGTAAGGCAAACGGCGAGATGGTGACCATCACCAACCACGAAGACATTACCGACGGCATTGACGCAGCATCGGCAGGCAACTGCATTAGCATCTCTGGTGCAACGCTCACCGCAACCGAAGGCGCCACATTCGACGTGTACACCATCGGCGGCACCGCAGTAGCCAAGGGCTGCAAGGGCTCGCTCACGCTTGACGGCAAGGCCGGTGTCTATGTTGTGAAGGTTGACAACGGAGGCCAGGTGACCACCCACAAGGTGGTAGTGCGCCCCGGCGAGAGACGTATGGGCTTGCGCCCTTGGGCGCGGGCTTCGTGAAAATGTATAGGGTAAGTATGTGCCTGCAATACGGCACATACTTATTTTGAGTTAAATCAAGCAGGCGGCCGGCCTTGAGCCAAGGCAAAGGCCGCGCATAAAAACATTCTTTGATGATGAAAAAAGCATTTACAGTGATTATGGCCGCAGCCATGGCCGCCCCGGCGGCCGCGCAAGACGGCACGCTGTTCCACGAGGACTTCGACGCAGGAATGCCGGCGTCGTTCACAACGCTCGACCGCGACGAGACCCCAATCACCGTCTCCAGCTACAAGGGAGTGCAGGTAAGCCCCTCGTGGACGGCCAGCGAGATAAGCAGTGCAGGCAACCAGGCTGCGTTCAGCTTCTCGCGTTCCACGATTGACTTTGCGCAGGAAAACTGGCTCATCACGCCGGCCATAGAGTTGCCGGCGGGCAGCGAGCCGGTGCTGCGCTGGGCCGCCAAGTCGGTGGCTGAGAGCTTCCCCGAGGACTACAAGGTCATGGTGTCCGCCGCGGGCGCCGACCCCTCGGCTTTCACCGAGCTGCTCACCGTCAACGGCGAGCGTTACTTCTGGACCGACCACGCCCTCTCGCTGGCCGATTACGCCGGGCAGACGGTGAACATAGCCTTTGTGTGCACGAGCCAGAACAAGTTCATCCTCGCCATCGACGACATCTACGTGGGCGAACCCGAAGGCTACAACTTCGCGGCCGTTTCCTCGTCGAGCCATTTCGCCGGCATGGAGGCCACGGCTCCCGTTAGCGGCACCCTTCGCAACACGGGGCGCACGGCAGAGATTACCCAAGTAGACTGCGAGGCGGCCTCGGGCGTGCTCTCGCAGACGCAGGCCGTTACGCTGGCCCCGGGCGAGACGCTCGACTACAATTTCGACATGCCCATCGAGAACCACAGCGTTAACCGCTATTCCATCAAGCTCCACTTCGCTGACGGCACCGAGAGCACCGTGCTCACCGACAGCGTGATAAGCTCTTACTACCCCCGCACGCTTGTGCTCGACGAAGGCACGGGCAACTGGTGCGCCACTTGCCCCGGCATGATGCCCTACATTGCCAAGGCGAAGGAGCGCATGGGCAGCGACGTGATAGTGATATCGTCGCACCACAACCCCGACCCCCTTGCCTGCAACGACTACTCCAGCCAGCGTGGCATAGGCTTCATCTTCCAAGGCTCCTTGCCCGTGTTCACCTACAACAGGCACGATAGCTACGACTACAAGAACTACGATGTATACCACACCGACGGCTTCCTTGAGCGCGCCATGCTCGACCCCACCTACGCCAGCATAACGGCCACAGCCGAGCAGCAGGGCAACGAGGTGGCCATCAAGGCCAACGTGCAGTTTGCCAATGACTACGACAACGCCAACGGCTGGTACACCGTGGGCTTCGCCCTTGTTGACAACGCCTACGAGCAGGGCGACATACCGCAGAACAACAACTGCACCTCCCTGTCTGCCGCCGAGTACATGTACATGCCCGTGGCCATACCCGGCGACATGATGGTATACCGCGACGTGCCAATCGAGGGCTCCACGGCCTTTCTCGGCATCGACGGCGCGCTGCCCGCAGAGATAAAGGCGGGCCAGGACTACGAGGTGGAATACCGCATGACCTTGCCCGAGGACCGCTTGTTTGGCAACGACGAGCTTACCGTTGTGGGCTTCGTCTTCCAGAAGCGCTCCTACGAGCTGCTCAACGCCACGGCGGTGCCGCTCACGTATGACCCGCAGGCCGTGGGCATAGGCTTCGTGGCTGCCGGCAGCGGCGCCACCATATCGCGCAGTGCCGACGGCAGCCTGGCCGTGGCCGTGGCCGACGGCTCAGCCAGCGGCGTGGCCCGCGTTTACAGCCTCGACGGGCGCCTGCTGAGGCAGGCCGCCGTGAAGGGCGGAGCCGCCACGGTAGACTGCAGCGGCCTCAAGGGCTGCTACGTGGTCAAGGTGGCTGCCGCCGGCAGCGAGGCCGTGGCCAAGGTAGTGCTCTGATGCCGCGCCCCCAGCGGGCCATGGCGGCTGGGCCAATGACAAGAGAAACATAAACCAAACATTCACAGAGATAAACAAAATGAAGAAATCATTGTTTTTGTTAGGCCTTTCGTTGCTAAGCTTGAAAGGCAACGCAGAATCGGGGACCGTCATCCTCTACGGCAAGCCCAACCAGATTGTGACTTGCGTGTCGCCCAACGGCAAGTGGGCTTGCGGCACGCAGAGCTATGGTTCAAGCTATTCCGTGGCCTTTGTATGGAACCTCGAGTCGAACGAGATTACCCCATTGGGCATGGACACTCAGGGCTACGCCGTGTCAGACAACGGCGTAGTGGTCGGTTTGTTCTCCGACCCCAACGCCTCCACCAACGGTGCGCCGGTATCTGCCGCAGGTTACTGGAAGGACGGCGCGTGGCACAGCCTAGGAGTTGAAAGCGAGCAGTACCAGGGCTATACCGCAGTTGGCGGCGTCGGCTCCAGCATCAGCGCCGACGGACGCTACATGGGCGGAATGTATAGTACATCCACCGGCTCCGCTGTGCCTGTAGTCTGGAAGGACGGCGAGCTCCACGCCGTGCTCAACGACGGCATGGCCGGAAAGGTGCAGGCCATCACCAACGACGGCACGCTCTACGGAGGCTGGGGCTACACCAGCGAGCGTTACGACACGCGCCAGCCCGTGCTCTGGTCTGCCGACGGCGTGACCACGGTGCTGCCCGGCAGCGAGACCAACCCCGAGCAGACGGTGTCCGACTTCACCAGCGACGGCAAGTACGCCCTCTGGGTGGGCGAGGTTTCCGACGGCAAAAACACGTCTACCCTCGGCATACGCGACATCGCCAAAGGCACCGACGTGGTCATCCCCTATGCCAGCGACCAATACTGGACCGTGGTGCTCTTCGACATCACCGACAGCCTCTCGGCCGTGGGCTACGAGATGGACAACACCACGACTTACCCCATCATCTACAAGGACGGCGTGACCCAGCCGCTCGAGACCTACCTTGTCTCCAAGGGCGTTGACTTCGGCGCCGACGGCATCATCGCCCCGCGTTCCGACGGGGCCGTGGGCCTGTCCTACAACCTCATGCAGTGCTTCGGCGCGTCGAAGGACGACAGCACTTTCGCCATACAGGCTGCCAGCGTTGACCAGTATGAGATACCCGTCATCGTGAAGCTCAACTACAACATCACCAACCCGGCTCCCGCCGGCGTCAAGGCTTCTGTGATGAACGGCCTCTGCATGGCCAAGGTTACGTGGACGGCGCCTCTGGCCAACGCCGACGCCGTTGAGGGCTACAACGTTTACCGCGACGGCGAGAAGGTCAACACCGACCCCGTGAGCGGCACGGCCTTCTACGACAGCAATGTGGCCTTTGGCTCCACTTACTCCTACACCGTAGAGGCTGTATATGCCGGCGGCGTGGTTTCGGCCCGCACCGAGGCCGCCTCGCTGGCCATGCCGGCCACCTTGGCCAACGCCCCGCACTCGCTTGCAGCCCGCATGAAGGGCGTCAACGACGTGAAGCTCACGTGGGCTGAGCCGCAGCGCGACCTGCCCACGCTCCGGTACTACGACGATGCCGACGAGGTGAGCGGCATGGGCAGGACGTATCTCTCGTTCGAGGGTGCCGTGCGCTTCGACGCCACCGACATGGACGCCTACGATGGCTACAAAATCACAGCCGTGAATTTCGTGCCGCGCAAGGCCATCGAGTCGTGGGTGCTCAACATCTACTCCGGCACTGAGCTTGTATACACCCAGCCTATCACCCAGGAGCTGCAGTATAGCCGCATGAACACCGTGGTGCTCGACGAGCCGCTGGCCCTGCCTGCCAAGGGCGACCTCTACGTGGCCATCCAGGCCAATGTCGCCATGACCGAGACATCTTCAGACATCCTTGGCATGGTATACGACAAGGCCACCTTCGGCTATTCCGACCTTGTGCGCGTGGTAGGCGAGGACGAATGGTTCTACTCGCTCGAGGAGGCCTCTGAGGCTGAGCAGGGTACGAGCTACCCCATCACCTTCATCATCGGCGCTGAGCTTACCGCTGCCGACGGGCAGGAGGCAGCCATCACCGGCTACAACATCTACCGCGACGGCGAGAGCGTAGGCACGGCCCAGGCCACCGAGTTCGTTGACGAGGCAGTGGCCGACGGCGACCACACATACGCCGTAGAGGCTGTATACGACGGCGGCGAGAAGTCGCCACAGGCATTGCTCAGCTTCACCTCAGCCCTCAACACCGCCGCCTTCAAGGCCATCAGCAACGTTGACGTGGCTCCAGGCGCCACCGAGACGCAGGCCGTGTTCAGCTGGACGGCACCGCTCGACAACGATGAGAGCAACATACAGTACTGCGGCAACACAGGCGTGGGCGGCGTTACCGGGCTGAAGGACAACGGCTACTCGTACATGGCCCGCGTTACCTACCTGCCCTCAATGCTCACCAGCTACGGCGGCTACACCGTGAGCGCGCTGCGCTTCTACCCGATGGCAGACGCTGAGTTCACCTTCACGGTCGAGAAAGACGGCGAGACCATCGTCGAAGGTCAGTTCGTTGAGGACTTCACCATCAACAGGTGGAACACCGTGACGCTCGACGAGCCCTTCGTCATCGACCCGAACGCCACTTACACCGTGACGCTCGACTGCTTCGACGTCACCGCCGGCCAGCCGGCCCTCGCCTACGACGGCCAGGCTGCCTTCAGCGGCCTCGCTGACATCATTTCGATGGACGACGGCGAGACCTTCATGACCATCCCCGACGTATACCAGGACAATGCCACCAGGGGCAACTGGCTCATCGGCATGGTAGCCAACGACGGCTCTGGCGACCCCCTGCCCGTCGAGAGCTACAGCGTGCGCATCGACGGCTCCACGGTTTCGCAGTCGCAGACTGCCACCACTTACACCCACGACTTCGGCACGGGCGCTGCCTCAACGGTTTCACACCGCGTGAACGTTGACGCCGTTTACAGCCTCAGGGGCAGGGTGGACGGCTCGGCAGTCTACTTCACGCTCGGCGAGCTTACCGGCATAGCCGACAACGTGGTTAACGGCATCAAGATAAGCCGCGAAGGCCAGAGCATCATCCGCGTTGAGGGCGACGGCATCGAGTCCGTAGAGCTTTACAACGCCGCCGGCGCCCTCGTGGCCGCTGCCAAGGGCAACAGCGTTAACGTTTCTGCCATTCAGGGCGGCATGTACATCCTCAAGGTCAAGGCCGCCGCAGGCGACAAGACCTACAAGGTAAGCCTCAGCAGGTAACACCCCTCGGGGAGCTACCCGCACGGCACAATGTGAAGGCACGCCGGCTTTGCCGGCGCGCCTTCACTTTTTTTTTGTGCCGGCCCGCGCCGCCGTGCCGCCACCGGGGGCTGCGCTTGCCCCGGCGTGCACAGGCCGGGCTTCGGCGGTACGCGAGTTCAGGATGAGGATGTGGACTCCCCCTGCCGGGCGGAACGGCCCGTATTGCCTTGCTAAACGGCCTCTTTCGCAAGGCAAGACGGCCCGTTTCGGCGGCCCGTCCGGCCCGTCTTGCCAAGCCGCTGTGCGCCAGGGCGTTACGGCCGGTGCCGCCGCCATGCCCCTGGCCACCCCCTGCAGCGGGCGCGCACAGGCCGCGACGCATTGCCGCTGCCCCGCAGCGGCCCGCCCCTGCGGCAAAAAACGCGCCGCCGCAACGCATTTTTCAGCCAAACGTTGGGCTTTTCGGCTATGATTTCTTACCTTTGTGGCTGCAAGGACAACATTTAGAGAAAGAAAGGATTATCGCGATGAGAAAACTATCACTGCTGGCCGTGGCTCTGCTCTGCCTCTGTTCATGCACGTTCGGCGCCGAAGAGACGTTCGACACCGGACAGTACGACAGCCAGCTGCTGCAACCCGGGGCCGAGGCGCCCGACTTTACCATCACCAACGCCCAGTACCCCGGCGGGCTTAAGCTCAGCCAGCTGCGGGGCAGCTACGTCGTGCTCGAGTTCTGGGCGTCGTGGTGCCCCGACTGCCGCAAGGCCACGCCGGCCATGGTCGAGATGCACAGCGAGTACTCGCCGCGCGGTGTGGAGTTCGTGGGCGTGTCGTTCGACACCGACAGCGCCGCGTGGCAGCGCTACATCGAGTCGAGCGGCATGGACTGGATTCACTACAGCGAGCTGAAGAAGTGGAAGGACGGCACGACGCTCGACGGGCCATACCGCGTGAACTGGATTCCCACCGTCTACCTCATCGACCCCGAGGGCAAGATTGCCGCCGGCTCCATCAGCACCGACAAGATAAAAGCCGCGCTGGCCTCGCTGCAGCTGCCTGAGGCCGCTGACAGCACAGCCACGGCGGCGCAGGAAGAAAGCGAGGCGGGGCTATGAGCTTGATGAACGGCCGCCTTATAAACGTCGGCGGACGGCTGGTGAGCCTCCGTTGGCCGAAAGTGATGGGCATACTCAACCTGACCCCCGACTCGTTCTACGCCGCAAGCCGCATGCAGACGGAGCATGAGATAGCCCGGCGGGCCAACCAGATAGTGGCCGAGGGCGGCTCGATGATAGACGTCGGGGCCTTCTCCACCCGCCCGGGGGCAGCCCCCGTCAGCGAGGAAGAGGAGACGGAGCGGCTGCGCCGTGGCCTGGCCATAGTGCGCCGCGAGCAGCCCGGCGCAGTGCTGAGCGTCGACACGTTCCGCCCCGACGTGGCCCGCATGGCCGTGGAGGAGTATGGCGTGGCGATGATTAACGACGTGTCGGGCGGCAACCCCGAGGGAGCGTTCGGCGGCACGGAGCTGCGTGAGGGCGCATACCGCACGCCGGGCGAGGGCGACGTGCCGCCCATCTTCGCCATGGCGGCGCGTCTCGGCGTGCCGTACATACTGATGTCGTCGCGCCCCAGCCTGATGAGCATCCTGCAGGAGTGCTCCGCCAAGGTGCAGCTGCTCCACTCGCTCGGCGTGAAGGACATCATCCTCGACCCCGGCTTCGGCTTCGGCAAGACGCTCGAAGAGAACTATGCCATAATGCACGGGCTTGAACAGCTCGGCGCCCTCGGCCTGCCGGTGCTCGTGGGCGTGTCGCGCAAGTCGATGGTGACGCGCCTGCTCGGCTGCACCGCCGGCGAGGCCCTGGCCGGGACGACCGCGCTCCACGCCATAGCCCTGATGAAGGGAGCCGCCATACTGCGCGTGCACGACGTGAAGGAGGCCGCCGACTGCGTGAAGCTGGCGGAAGCGCTCACAGCAAACAGCAAAAACCTCAAACCAAAACCGACAGCCTAATGTTTTTCAGTTTCGGAATAAAGGATGTGATAGACATCTTCCTCGTGGCCCTGATGCTGTACTACCTGTACCGGCTGATGAAGGACTCACGCTCGCTCAACGTGTTCATAGGCATCATGGTGTTCGTGCTGCTGTGGATCTTCGTCTCGCAGATACTGGAGATGCGCCTGCTCGGCTCCATCATGGACAAGCTGGTGAGCGTCGGCGTGATAGGGCTCATCATCCTGTTCCAGGAGGACATACGCAAGTTCCTCTACAACCTCGGCGCCCACCAGCGCATGAGGCTGCTGCTGCGCTTCTTCTCGGCCGACCGCGCGGCCTCCAAGGAGAAGGACAAGGAGACCATAGTGCCGATAGTGCTGGCCTGCATGGGCATGAGCAAGCGCAAGGTGGGCGCGCTCATAGTGATAGAGCGCACCGCGCCGCTCGACGACGTGGCCGCCACCGGCGACATCATCGACGCCAACATCAACCAGCGGCTCATCGAGAACATATTCTTCAAGAACTCACCACTGCACGACGGGGCCATGGTCATATCGAAGAAGCGCATCAAGGCAGCCGGATGCATACTGCCCGTGTCGCACAACCTCGACATACCCAAGGAACTGGGCCTGCGACACCGAGCCGCCCTGGGTATATCGCAGCAGTGCGACTGCATAGCCATCGTCGTGTCCGAGGAGACGGGCGGCATATCCATAGCCAAGGACGGGGCGTTCCAGCTGCGCCTCTCGGCCGAGAAGCTGGAGAGCATACTCACCACTGAGCTTGACCCACAGCGCACCGGCCGCTGACAATGGCCGCACCACTTGCCGGAATCACTTACACAACATCACAGAAACAACAACGAAACAGACATGGGAGGATGGATATCACTTCTGCTTTGGCTCGCCGTGGCCGCACTGCTGCTCGGCGGCTGGTTCTATAACATGGGGCAATACCGCGAGGCCACCAAGGAGGTGCTGGTCGTGGTCGGCTCGTGCGCCGCCTCGATGTGGCTGCTGGCGCGCTTCAACCCCGGCCTGTGGCCGCCGCTCGCCGCCGGCGCAGTGGCCGTGGGAGCCGCGCTGGCGCTGCTCTTCACGCCGCTGGGGCGCGCCGTGCCGCGCTATGCGGCCATGGGAGCCTCGGTGGTAGGCACGCTCGGGCTGCTCTACGTGCTCGACAAGTTCACGCCGCTGCCTGACGCCGCCGCCTACGCTGTGGGCGCGGCGCTCTTCCTTGCCCTCTACGCGGCCACCATATACATATACGCTCGCAGGGCTGCCCGGCGCGACTGACGCAGCGGGCGCCGCCAGGCGCTGCCGGAGCCCGGTGCACAGCGCCATTGGCGACTGGATTGCGCCGGTAACGCACGGGCTTGCGCACCCGGTCACGCATGGAAACGGAGCGGCCCGGCGGAGATTCCCTCCGCCGGGCCGCCTTGTTGTGGCGCAATGATGCCGCTTAGAGCAGGTTCATCGTGTCGGTGGCTATCATCAGCTCCTCGTCGGTGGGTATTACCACTACCTTGACCTTCGAGTCGGGAGCGGAGATTACGGCCTCTTCGCCGTGTACCTTGAGGTTCAGCTCCTTGTCGAGCTTCACTCCCATCCACTCCAGGCCCTCGCAGGCACCGGCGCGCATGCCGCTCTGGTTCTCGCCAACGCCTGCGGTGAACACTATTATGTCCACCCCGCCCATGGCGGCGGCGTAGGCCCCGATGTACTTCTTGATGCGGTAGTTGTACATGTTCTGCGCCAGTATGGCCCTGGGGTTGCCGGCTTTCTCGGCGGCCTCTATCTCGCGCATGTCAGACGATATGCCGGTGATGCCGAGCACGCCGCTCTTCTTGTTGAGCAGGTTGGATATGCCGTCGGCGTCGAGGCCCAGTTTCTTCTCTATGAACGACACTGCGCCGCCGTCAATGTCGCCGCTGCGCGTGCCCATCATGACGCCCTCGAGCGGCGTGAGGCCCATGGATGTGTCCATGCACTTGCCGTGCTTCACTGCGGCCACGCTGCCGCCGTTGCCTATGTGGCAGGTGATGACGCGCTGCTCCTCGGCCTTCACGCCGAGGAAGTCGCACACGCGCTGCGACACGTAGCGGTGGCTCGTGCCGTGGAAGCCGTAGCGGCGTATGCCGTACTTCTCGTAAAGCTCGTATGGTATGGCGTACATGTAGGCGTAGTCGGGCATGGTCTGGTGGAAGGCGGTGTCGAACACGCCGACCTGCGGCAGGCCTGGCATCAGCTCCTGCACGGCGCGCACGCCCTTGAGGTTGGCCGGGTTGTGGAGCGGCGCGAGGTCGCTGCACTCCTCGAACGCCTTGAGCACCTCGTCGGTGAGCAGCACGCTCTTGTTGAACTTCTCGCCTCCGTGCACCATGCGGTGGCCTACTGCGTCGATTTCGCTGAGTTCTTTGATTACGCCTATCTCGGGGTCGGTGAGCAGGCTGAAGATGAATTTCACTCCCTCGGTGTGCTCGGGGATGTCGTGCATGATTTGCTTCTTGGTGCCGTCGGGCATCTTCACTTTCACGAATGCGCCGTCGAGGCCGACGCGCTCTGCGCCGCCTGAGGTCATCACCGTCTTGTCGTCCATGTTGTAGAGGGCGTACTTGATTGACGATGAGCCGCAGTTTAATACTAATATCTTCATGATTTGAATGATTTTTTAAGGAGTTAGGGGGAGTTATTAAGGAGTTAGAGGGAGTTAGAGGACAAATGCAATGTGACCCTCAGGAGTTAGAGGGAGTTATAAGGAGTTAGAGGACATATGCAATGTGCCCATCAGTGGCAAGCATTGGCAGCAAGCTGCTGTTTCTGCCGTGATGCCTAAAGGGGAATGACTGCATCCGACGTATCGGCAACGCCTTTTTTGTAAGCGTTGTCCCTAATGCCTTTACAGTACCAGTTAAGCATTTTGCTCGCTTCCTCAAGGCTGCTGTATAAAAGCTGACACGTTTCAACACTGAGATATCCAACGTCTTTGGACAAATGGATGTAGCACCGGCATTCCTCCAGACTTCCCTGGGCGATGTTGAAGAAATGCAACTTGTCTGCCCTCCCGATGCGCTTGTAGCCTTCGGCAATGTTTGCAGGAATCGACACAGCCGCCCTTTGAAACTGCGACTTCAAGCCAAACCGTTCTTCTTCAGGAAACAAAGCCGTAGCCTTATACACCTTAAGGGTAAAGTCGTAGGCGCGTTGCCACGCCACCACATCTTCAAACCGCTCTGTCATACCGTCAAACTTACAACGAAGCATCTGCCCTATAACTCCTCATAACTCCTGAGGGTCACATTGCATTTGTCCTCTAACTCCTTTTTAACTCCTTTTTAACTCCTTTTTAACTCCTTTTATAACTCCTCATAATTCCTCATGACTCCATGATTTAACTATTAATTCTTCTTAGCGTCCATGGCCTGGCAGGCGGTGATGGCCACCAGCTTGTAGATGTCGTCCACGGAGCAGCCGCGGCTGAGGTCGTTCACCGGGCGGGCGATGCCCTGCAGGATGGGGCCCAGGGCCACGGCGTCGCCGAGGCGCTGCACGAGCTTGTAGGCTATGTTGCCTACCTCGAGGCAGGGGAACACGAGCACGTTGGCATGGCCGGCGATGGGGCTGCCCGGGGCCTTGTGCTCGCCTACGGAGGGCACGAGGGCGGCGTCGGCCTGCAGCTCGCCGTCAACCTTGAGGCCGGGGCATAGCTCCTTGGCCTTCTTCGTGGCCTCTACAACCTTGTCTACAACCTCGTGGGAGGCGCTGCCCTTGGTCGAGAAGCTCAGCATGGCCACGCGCGGGTCGTCGAAGCCGGCCACGCTCTTGGCCGTCTCGGCGGTGCACACGGCTATCTGGGCCAGCTGGTCGGCGTCGGGCATTGGCGTTACGGCCACGTCGCCCACCACGAGCACTCCCTCCTCGCCGTACTGCGGTTGCTTCGTCACGAGCAGCATGGCGCCGCTCACGCAGGTGATGCCGGGCTTGCACTTGATGATTTGCAGGGCGGGGCGCAGCGTGTCGGCGGTGGTGCTCAGCGCGCCGCTTATCTGCCCGTCGGCCCTTCGGTCTTTATTATCATGCAGCCGAGGTAGAGCGGGTTCTTCACCAGCTCGCGGGCCTGCTCGATGGTCATGCCCTTCTTCTTGCGCAGCTCGGCCAGCAGGGCTGCGTACTCCTCGCTCTTGGGGTTGTTCTCGGGGTCAACGATGGTTGCCTTGCCTATGTTGGCCAGGCCCCACTTCTCGGCCAGCGAGTTGATTTCGGCGGGGTTGCCTATGAGGATGAGGTCTGCCACGCCGTCGGCCAGCACCCGGTCGGCTGCCTTCAAGGTGCGCTCCTCGGTAGCCTCGGGGAGCACGATGCGCTGCTTGTTGCTCTTAGCGCGCTCGATGATTTGTTTTACTAAATCCATAACGGTTAATTTAAGATATGTTTGAGTTGTAATTTCTGCTTTGCAAAAGTAAGAAAAATAATCGTAAACGGCCCATGTTTTGGCGGCATATTTTCCGCAAACGGTTGCGGCGGCGCACATATCGGCGTGTATGTGCGCAGTGTGCCAGTGCTTGCAGCTGCGCAGCCGGGGGCTGAGGCCGCCTTCACGGGCCGCCGCATGCGCATGGCGGGCAGCGTGGCGGCCCGTTTCGCGCTGCGGTGTGGCCTGTTTCGGCCTCTTGAACGGCCCGTTTCGGCGGGCAAGACGGCCCGTTTTGCAACTCGCTGGAAACCAGGCTGTTGGCAGACCGGCCCTTGTGGGCGGGCGTGGACGCATGGGCAGGTAGCCGGTGTACATATATTAAGAAGCTGTTTTGATTTTGTCAAAGTTGAACTTGTCCCGGTCGTTTTTAATGCCTTTGCGGTCATGTCCGTCCGCTTGCTTCGCCACATGGCCCGCCATGCTCCTCCCTTCAAACGGGCATGCATGCCTCGAAAATCCAGTTCAAACCGGCTGTCGGTTAAATCAAGACAGCTTCTGAAAAAGGCCGGCGGCGGGGTGAAATAACATTTAAACACGTTTGAACCGGCTTTTAACGCCTATGAAACGCATATGCAACACCGAAAGGCTACTTTTGCAGCGTGAAAGTTAAGGAAACGACAGACAATTTAAAACTTAAGAGCTATGCGTAAGACAGTTGTTGTATTAGTCATGTTTATCGGGCTCTGCTCAGGCATGAGCCTCAGTGCTGCGGAGAAGACGGCCGAGGCCGCAAACTCTACATGGACATTCTATTCGGTCACCGACAAGCCGACGGCCGAGGAGCTGGCTGCTGTGTCAGACGGTGAGTTCGGCAAGGAGGCCACCTGCCTCTACAACCAGTTGGAGAAGCTGTGCGTGAAGCGTGTGCCGGTGGTGCCGGGCGACCCCACCACGCGCATCGTGTTCAAGAAGGGCGACATATACAACGCCGTGCGCCGCATCGGCAAGGGCCTTGAGGGCGACGTGGAGGACAACGCCATGACCGCCGACGAGGCTTCAAGGAAGATGATGCACGTGCTCAACGTGGCCATCTCGGCTTACTACTCGGAAGACAGCAAGTCGTTCGAGAAAGCCCTGCGCTCCAGCAAGAAAGACCACAACAAGCTTCTCGCCGTCTTCGACCGGGTGTCGCTCGAAGACTGAGCCCCGCCACAGCCTGCGCCGAAGCCCGGGCGGCGAGCCCGGGAGAGGGCAGCCTCCCGGGCTTCGGCGCAGGCAGGCACCAATGGCAGGCCCGGCCTGCCTGCCCAGGATAACTAACTGTTTTCATACATTATACCAAGATTACTTATGAAGAAGATTTGTACTTTCGCCGGCTTGCTGTGCGTGAGCATCTCGATGTACGCCCAGTCCATCAAGATAAGCGGCACGGTGACCGACGAGATGGGGCCCGTCATGGGCGCATCGGTCATGGTGAAGGGCACCAAGACGGGAACGGTGACCGACATCAACGGCCGCTACACCATCAACGCCGACAAGAACGCCGTGCTCGTGTTCTCATACGTGGGCGCCAACCCCGTGGAGAAGACCGTGACGGGCAGCGTGCTCGACGCCTACCTTTCGTCAAACGTGCAGAGCATCAACGAAGTGGTGGTCACCGCCATCGGCATCAAGCAGGAGAAGAAGAAGCTCGGCTACTCCACCCAGCAGGTGGAGGGAGCGGAGATTGCCGCCGCCGGCAACCTCAACGCCGGCGCGTCGCTGCAGGGCGAGGTGGCCGGCCTCACAGTGTCGGTGCCCTCGGGCATGTTCCAGTCGCCCACGTTCTCGCTGCGCGGCAAGACACCGCTCATAGTGCTCGACGGAGTGCCCATCGAGACTGACCTGTTCGACCTCTCCAGCGAGAACATCGCCAGCGTCAACGTGCTCAAGGGCACCGCCGCCTCGGCCCTCTACGGCGCGCGCGGCCGCAACGGCGCCATCATGATAACCACAAAGCGCGCCGAGGCGGAGGGAATAGAGATAAACTTCTCCACGAAAGACATGGTGCAGGCCGGATACACCGCCTTCCCCGAGACGCAGCACGAGTTCGGCAGCGGCTCCAAGGGCCAGTACGCCTTCTGGGACGGCGAGGCGGAGGCATCTCCGACGACGACATGCAGTGGGGCCCGCGCCTCGACGTGGGCAACACGGCCCCGCAGTGGAACAGCCCCATACGCGACAAGGTGACCGGCGAGACCATACCATGGTGGGGAAGCGTGAAAGGGACGCAGTATGACGACCAGGGCCGCTACGAGCGAGTGCCCATGCCGCTCGTCTCGCACGACAACATCGGCGACTTCCTCGAGACCGGACTCATCACCAACAACACCCTCTCGCTCTCGTACAAGGGCGACAAGGCCCGCGTCTACGTGCTCGGACAGTATGCCTACCAGAAGGGCCAGGCACCCACGACGTCGCTGCAGAACGGCGGACTGAACATAAACACCTCGTTCGACATCACCGACCGCCTCACGCTCGACGCCATGCTCAACTACAACATGGTCTACTCGCCCAACTATCCCGACTACGGCTACCACCCCGCCAACTACATGTACAACATCATCGAGTGGATGGGCGACGACGTCGACGGCAAGGACCTCGAGGCACACCAGTGGGTGCCGGGCATGGAAGGCTACCGACAGGCCAGCTACAACTACGCCTGGTACAACAATCCCTACTTCGCCATAACCCAGAGCAAGCGCAAGCAGCGCCGCAACGTGCTCACAGGGCAGCTCCGCCTGAACTACCAGATACTGCCGGAGCTGAGCGTCATGGGCCGCGTGTCGATGCGCTCCAACAAGAACCTCACGGAGCACGAGACGCCGAAGTCGTACATGCGCTACGGCAACTCGCGCGAGGGCAACTACCAGGTGTGGAACGAGGTGCAGGAGAACGTCGACGCCGACGTGCTGCTCACCTACACCAAGAGCCTGATGAGCGACATCAACCTCACCGTCAACGCCGGCTCCTCCGTGTTCTACCGCCGCTACCGCAACGACTACGCCTCGACCGACGGGCTCAACGTGCCGGGAGTCTATTCGCTCAACAACTCCACCGGCTCCATCATAACCTTCGACGCCGAAAACCCGCTGTGGGGCTCGCGCAGCGAAAAGGAGATACGAAGCGTCTACGGCTCGGTCAACATCGACCTCTCCAAGTACGCTTACCTCTCGGCCACGGCGCGCAATGACTGGTCGTCGACCATCGCCACGGGCAACAACTCTTACTTCTACCCCTCCGTTGCCATAAGCTCGGTAATCTCAGACTACGTCAAGATGCCCGGGTTCATCGACTACCTCAAGGTGATGGCCTCGTGGGCAACGGTCAGCAGCGACCTCGACCCCTACCAGATACTGCAGGTATACAACAAGGAGAACTACTGGGGGAGCAACCCCGTGATGAGCTATCCCGACGCATTGGTCAACTACGACATCAAGCCCGAGAAGACCACGTCGTGGGAGGTGGGCCTCTCCACGTCGTTCCTCGGACGCGTGTCGCTCGACTTCAGTTACTACCGCAACATCGACACCAACCAGATACTCGACATGCTCATCTCGCAGGCATCCGGGTTCAGCAGCCGCAAGATCAACGGCAACAAGTACACCACCAACGGCATCGAGGCCATGGTCAGCGTTAAGGCCATCGACCAGAAGGACTTCAAGTGGAACTTCGACCTCAACGCCAGCCACAGCGTGCGCAAGCTCACCGAGATTTACGGCGGCGAGGAGTACTTCGGCAACCTGCGTGAGGGCGACCGCGCCGACGCCTTCTACGCCACGGTATGGCAGCGCGACCCCAACGGCACTGTCATTGTCGATGAGAACGGGCAGCCGCTGCAAGACCCGTACCAGCGCAACGTGGGCCACTACGAGCCTGACGTGCGCCTCGGGATGCAGAACAAGTTCAAGTACAAGGACTTCACCCTCACCATCAACCTCAACGCTGCCATAGGCGGAAAGATTTTCTCTAACCTCAGCCCGAAGCTCTGGTGGGGAGGCAAGCACCCCAACTCCACCATGTACCGCGACCAGGAGTACGCCAACCGCGACGAGAAAGGCAACCCCATACCCGTCTACGTGCCTGATGCCGTGACCGTTGTGAGCGGCGAGGTGACATACGACACCCACGGCAACGTAATCAGCGACACCCGCGTGTTCAAGAAGTTCGACAAGGCTGTCGACTGGCAGTCGTGGTGCCAGAACTATCCTTACCAGGCAACCGTGACCGACGACATGGACGAGTTCTTCGCCAACACCTTCAGCCGCACTTACCTCAAGATAAGCCAGATAGCGCTGAGCTACGACTTCAAGCGCCTGCTGCCCGAGACCTCGCCCATAAAGGGGCTCACCGGCACCATCTTCTGCAACAACGCCGCCCTGTGGGCCAAGGCTCCGTGGATTGACCCCGACATCAGCGGCGACACCGGCGAGAACGACGGCTCCAACGACCCGACGGCGCGCTACATCGGAATCGGCGTGAACATGACATTCTAAAAATAGGAACAACAACTCAACAGACCACGATCATGAAACCAAAGATATTGCTATCGTTACTCGTTGCCGGCGCGGCCTTGTGCTCTTGCGAGCCGTTCAGCGAGATGAACACCAACCCCAACAGCCCTATCGAGGTGCCGGCCAACCTGCTGCTGCCAAAGGTGTGCCAGGATGCCTTCACCCGCGGCACCGACGGAATGTATGCCGACAAGATGGTGATACAGACCGACGGCCACAACGAGGAGCAGTTCTTCGAGTGGAACCGCGGCAGCTTCGACACTTACAACAACGAGCTGCTGCAGCTCGAGAAGCTGCGCGAGGAGGCGCTCCGCACCGGCGACACCGTCTACATCCCGCTCTACAAGTTCATGCGCTCGTTCCATTACTACGAGCTTACGCTCCGCTTCGGCGACATACCTTACTCCGATGCGCTCAAGGGCCAGTCGGAAGGCAACTACAACCCGAAGTACGACACGCAGGAGGAGGTGTTCGCCGGGATACTCAACGAGCTGGCCGAGGCCGACGAGGAGCTGGCGGCCTCGCCCGATGCCGACGTGATAGAGGGCGACATCATCTACGGCGGCGACAAGATGAAGTGGCGCCGGCTCATCAACTCGTTCCGCCTCAAGGTGCTCCTCACGCTCTCGCACAAGTCAACCGTGGGCGGCATCGACGTGCGGCAGGAGTTTGCCCGCGTGGCACAGCTGCCCCTCATGGAGAGCAACGCCGACAACGGGCAGCTTGCCTACCTTGACCAGGAGGGCAACCGCTACCCGCAGTTCAACGCGCAGTGGTCGGGCTACTACATGGACAAGACTTATGTAGACCGCATGGCCGAGCGCCGCGACCCGCGCCTCTTCCTCTTCTGCATGCCCACCACTACGGCTGCCGAGGCTGGCATGGCCGTGAACGACTTCGCGGCATACGCCGGCGGCGACCCCACCGTGCCTTACGGAGACAACATCACCCTCGTGGGCGACGGCCTTATATCGCAGATAAACTCGCGCTTCCGCACCGACCCCACCGAGGAGCCTACCATGCTCATGGGCTACGCCGAGCTGCAGCAGGTGCTGGCCGAGGCCGCCGTGCGTGGCTGGATACAGGGCGACGCCCGCCAGTATTATGAGAACGGCGTGAGGGCTTCGTTCGAGTTCTACGAGACCTACGCCACCGAGTACTCGCAGTATGTCACCCAGGCCGAGGCCGCCACTTACCTCGCGGGCCCGCTCGTCAAGTTCGACGACACGCTCACCCCTGAGCAGAAGATTGAGCGAATCATCTTCCAGAAGTACTGCGTCAGCTTCTACCAGGGCGGCTGGGACCCCTTCTTCGAGAACCTGCGCACCGGCTACCCGGGCTTTGCCCACCTGGCCAGCAACCCCGTTCCCTACCGCTGGATGTACCCCGACACCGAGTACCGCTACAACACGGCCAACGTGGAGGAGGCCATCACCCGCCAGTTCGGCGCCAACAACGACCGCATCACAGCCCAGCCGTGGTGGCTCAAGGACTGAGAAACAACACTGCACATACGCTCGAACCGGCCGGATGCCGCCTTGGCCCGGCCGGTTCTTACATTAAGAGCCACGAGCATTGTTACCCATTTTGTTACAGCGTGCATGATGTCCAAATTCGTATCAAAAATCAAAGCCTGCCGTTTCGGCTCGCAAAATGCGCCGTTTTGGCTTCCAAAGCGACCCGTTTCACCGTGCGAAACGGTCTGTTTTGTACTGCGAGACGGCAGGTTTCTTAACCCCACTGATTATCAATGGGTTGCAGACGGCATCCGACCTGCCCGCCGAGTATCAAAAAACAAAGTTCCGCTTTCTGCCGCAGGCAGGACGGAACAATACCGACAATAAGAATAAAATAAAAATAAACAACCAACAAACATGACAAAAAGACTTTTCTGCGCTGCCGCACTCTGCATGGCGGGGATGCTGGCCGTGAGCGCACAGAGCGTGAGATTCAACAACGAAGGCAAACTGAAGATAGTGCAGTTCACCGACATACACTGGCGCGAGGGCGACCCGGCCACGGCTGACGCGGCTGCAAACATGAACCGCGTGCTCGACGAGGAGAAGCCCGACCTGGTGATATACACAGGCGACATTACCACCGCCAAGCCCGCCGCCGAGGGCCTCGACCGCGCCTTTGAGCCTGCCATAAGCCGCAGCATACCCTACGCCGCCACTCTGGGCAACCACGACGACGAGCAGGACCTTACGCGGCCGCAGCTCTATGACTACATAAAGAAGAAGCAGGGCTGCCTCAACGGCCAGGCCGAGGGCACCGACTTCGCCATCACCGTGACCTCGGCCGACGGCAAGCAGACGCGCGCCGTGCTCTACGTGATGGACAGCAACGCCTACTCTACCATCGACAGCCTGAAAGGATACGGCTGGTTCCGCCGCGACCAGGTGGACTGGTTCGCCGCCAAGAGCGCACAGCTCACCAAGGCCAACGGCGGCAAGCCGCTGCCCGCGCTGGCCTTCTTCCACATACCGCTGCCCGAATACAACCAAGCCGCCTCAGCCGAGGGCAACCCGCTCGTGGGCCAGCGCGGCGAGAAGGCCTGCTCGCCGGCCATCAACACGGGTATGTTCGCCGCCATGCTTGAGGCCGGCGACGTGATGGGAACGTTCGTGGGCCACGACCACGTGAACAACTACGTCACCCCGTGGCACGGCATTCTGCTCGGCTACGGGCAGTTCACCGGCGGCAAGACCACCTATACCGACGGGCGCCGCGGCGCGCGCGTCATCGAGCTTACCGAGGGCAAGCGCGGCTTCAGGACGTGGATTCGCATGAGCGACGGCTCGGTGAAGCACGAGGTCTGCTGGCCGGAAGATTTCAATAATTAAAAGTTAAGAATTAAGAATTAAAACTCGGGCTGCGCGGAGAATTGGGAATTGAGAATGGAGAATTGATAATGGGCTGCCATACGGCTCCCATCGCTCTCAGCTCCCCCACAACTCCCAGTGCTCCCAGCCCTCCCAAAACCAAAACAACGATGAAAAGGATAGCAAAACTGCTGCTGGCCGCCCTGCTGTTGGCACCGGCCGTGGCTCAGGCAAAGAGCAAAGTGATTGTGGTAATGGTTGACGGCTACCGCTGGCAGGAGCTGTATCGCGGCGCCGACTCGCTGCTGGTGAATGACAAGGAGTTCGGCAACCCTGCCATGATGAAGGCCGACTTCTGGCGGCCAACGGCCGAAGGGCGTCGCCGCGCGCTCATGCCCTTCACGTGGAGCCACATCGCCGAGAACGGCATCATGATCGGCAACCGCGACAAGGGCTGCCGCATGAGCGTTACGAACAACATGTGGTTCTCTTACCCGGGGTACAACGAGACCCTCTGCGGCTACCCCGACGACGTGAACATCAACTCTAACGCCCCGCTGCCCAACCCCAACATGACGGTCTTCGAGGTGGCCAACAACACGCCGGAATACCGCGGCAAGGTGCTCGTCTTCGGCAGCTGGGGCCGCTTCATACAGATATTCAACGAGAAGCGCAGCGGACTTGAGGTGAACGCCAACTACCGCCACTCGCTGTCCAAACAGCCCACGGAGCGCGAGCTGTACGTGAACAAGCTGCAGGACGGCACGCCCCGCTACTGGGAGGAGGAGCGCTTCGACGTGTTCACCCACGAGTATGCCCTCGAGGCCATGAAGTCGCGCCACCCGGAACTGATGTTCGTGGGCTACGGCGACACCGACGAGTGGGCCCACGCGGGCAACTACCGCCTCTACCTCGAGGCCGCGCAGGATGTTGACCGCTTCATAAAGGAACTGTGGGAGACGGCGCAGGCCGACCCGTTCTATCGCGACCAGACCACGTTCATCATCACCTGCGACCACGGCCGCGGCGTGAGCGAGGGCAAGGGCTGGTTCCACCACAGCCGCGAGGTGGACCGCTCCAACGAGACATGGCTCATGGCCTTCGGCGCGGGCGTGCCGGCCAAGGGCGAACTGGCCTCGGGCGACTACCACAACAACCAGGTGGCAGCCACCATCGCCGCCCTGCTCGGCATCAAGTTCGAGCCGGAGCACGAGGGCGCGGGCAAGGCGATAAAATTCTGAACAGTACTTCCGCGATGGCGCGCCCGCCGCGGCGCGGGCTGAAAAAGGCCGTTCCGCAACAGCGGAACGGCCTTTCACATATTGCTCACGGCTGCGACTCGCCCTCCACGTACTCCTCGAGGAACATGTGTTCGCCGTCGAACACGGCGTAGGTGAACTGCGTTATCCAGTCGCCGAGTATCATCATGCGCGCCTTCTTCGTGAGCTGCAGGTCGAGCTCTATGTGGCGGTGCCCGTATATGAAGTAGTCCACGTTGCTGTGGGTCTGTATGTACTGCTTGGTGTAGAGCACGAGGTGCTCCCTGCGCTCGCCCATGTAGGGCGGCTCGCCGCCGTTCATCCGCTTCAAGCGGCTGTGCTTTGCCCATAGCATGCCGAAGGCCACGCCCCAGCGCGGGTGGAGCGCCGAGAAGAGCGCCTGGCACGCGCGGTTGTGGAACACGGCGCGCAGCAGCTTGAACTTGCGGTCGGGGTCGCCCAGGCCGTCGCCGTGGGCCAGCATGAACACCTTGCCGTATATCTCGGTGGTGAGCGGCTGCTTGTGCAGTATCACGCCGCACTCCATCTCCAGGTAGTTGTAGGCCCAGATGTCGTGGTTGCCGGTGAAGTAGTGAATCTCCACGCCCATGTCCGTAAGCTCCGAGAGCTTGCCAAGGAAGCGGGTGTAGCCGCGCGGCACCACGCAGCGGTACTCGTACCAGAAGTCGAACATGTCGCCGAGCAGGTATATGGCTGCCGCCTTGTGCTTTATGCTGTCGAGGAAGCGCACCAGCCGCCGCTCGTGCATCCGCCCGTGGTCGATGGCGAGCGAGCCGAGGTGCGCGTCTGAGAGGAAATAGACATTTCTCATAATAAGTAGGTTTTAGGGTTGCTGATGTGTGGGAGGTGTGCCTGCGGCAGGCCGCGTCAGTCGAAGCCCAGCTCCACGCGGGCCTCCTCGGTCATCATGCTCTGGTCCCACACGGGCTCGAACACGAGGTTCACCGTGGCGTTGCGCACGCCGTCCACGGTGTCTACCTTCTGCCTTACGTCCTCTATTATGAAGTCGGCCGCCGGGCACGACGGGGCCGTGAGCGTCATGTCTACGTCTACGTCGCCCGTCTCTTTCACGTCGACCTTGTATATGAGCCCTAGGTCGTATATGTTCACCGGTATCTCGGGGTCGTAAACGGTGCGGAGCACGTCGACTATCCGCTCCTCTATAGCTGTCTTTTCTTCCTGTGTCATAGTCGCTGGGTGTTAGGCCGCGCCGCCGTGCCGCCCCTGTGGCGGCGCGGCGTTGCTTCCACAAAGGTAACACAAATCGCGAAAAAGACAAAACAAAGGGCCGTGTTTTTGCCGTTTTGCGCCAAATAGAGGGGCGGCCGGGGGCTTGTGGGCGGCTTTTGGGGCCTCTGGCGCACTCTTTGGCGGCAAAAACGTCTCCAGTCTCGGAAAAAATAAGTAAGTTTGCAGGCGCAAGCCCTGCCCCGCCTCCGCGCCGCAGGTGTAAAACCATTTCGCCCCGCCGGCCCCGCCGCGCAACAGGCTGGGCCTCAGCGCATTGCGAAACGGGCCGAAACGCCGCGCCGAACGGCCCGCCTCGGGCTGCGAAACAGGCCGGGCGGCACCCCCGGGCGGGCTGCTTTGCAACCCGGCTGCGCCACCCGGCGCCCCCGGGGAGGGCATCTGTAAACGATTTTCATGCTTGGAGGCAAGGCGCAAGGCTTTGCGCCTGCATGCAGGCAAGATGACTTGGCACACAAAACAACACACAAAATGGACATAAAGGAGATTTACAGGCTATACACCGAGCACCCCGCGATAACCACCGACAGCCGCGACTGCCCCGAGGGCTCGATATTCTTCGCCCTCAAGGGCGGCAACTTCGACGGCAACCGCTTCGCGGCAGCCGCGCTCGCCAATGGCTGCTCGTATGCCGTGGTCGACGACCCGGCGGCAGCCACCGACAGCCGCTGCCTGCTCGTAGGCGACGCGCTGCACACCTTCCAGATGCTGGCGCGCGAGCACCGCCGCCGCTTCAGCATACCCGTGATAGGCATAACAGGCACCAACGGCAAGACCACCACCAAGGAACTGACCGCCGCCGTGCTCGCCGAGAAGTACCGCGTACACTGCACGCAGGGCAACTTCAACAACGACGTGGGCGTGCCGAAGACGCTCTTCGGCCTCAAGCCCGGGCACGAGATAGCCGTGGTGGAAATGGGGGCCAGCCACCCCGGCGACATAAAGCGGCTGGCCGAGACCGCCGAGCCTACCTGCGGCATCATCACCAACGTGGGCAAGGCCCACCTGCAGGGCTTCGGCTCGTTCGAGGGAGTGGTCAGGACAAAGGGCGAGCTCTACGACTTCCTGAGGCAGAGGGAGGGCAGCCGGGTGTTCATCAATGCCGCCGACGAGCACCTCAAGGCCATCGCCGCCGGGATGGCCACCGTGGGCTACGGCCTCGAAGGCGCACCGGGGCTGGCCGTTGAGGGGCGCGTGGCCTCGTGCTCGCCGCTGCTCTGCCTCGACTGGCGGGCAGCCGGGGGCGCGTGGCACAGGGTGCAGACGCAGCTCATCGGCACCTACAACGCCCTCAACATGCTGGCGGCGGCCTGCATCGGCCTGCACTTCGGCGTGAGCGAAAGCCAGGTGTGCCACGCGCTGCAGGCCTACAAGCCGAGCAACAACCGCTCGCAGCTCGAGCGGACCGGCAGCAACACGCTCGTGGTAGACGCCTACAACGCCAACCCCACGAGCATGGCCGCAGCGATAGACAACTTCAGCCGCATGGAGGGAGGGCCGAAGATGGCCATCATCGGCGACATGCGCGAGCTGGGCGACGCCTCGGCCGGCGAGCACCAGCGCGTGGCCGACGCGCTGGCCGCAGCCGGGCTTGACCGCGTGTGGCTCGTAGGCGAGGAGTTCGCCCGCACCAGCTGCCCCTTCCGCAAGTTCGCCGACGTGGGCGAGGTGAAGGCCGAGATAGCCCGCCACCGCCCCGAAGGCTACACAATACTGATAAAGGGCAGCAACGGCATGAGGCTGTACGAACTGCCACAGCTGCTCTGACCGCCATGCCAATGACCGCAGAGCAAATGCAACGCTACGCCCGCCACACGGTGCTACAGGGCGTGGGGGCCGAGGGCCAGGAGCGCATCATGGCATCGAGCGCACTCATCGTGGGGGCTGGGGGGCTGGGCTCGCCCGCAGCCCTTTACCTCGCCGCCGCCGGCGTGGGCCGCATAGGGCTGGCCGACGCCGACTGCGTGAGCCTGAGCAACCTGCAACGGCAGGTCATACACACCACGGCCGACGTGGGCCGGGCCAAGGTGGACAGCGCAAGGGAGAAGATGCTGGCCGTAAACCCCGGCGTGCGCGTAGACACATACCGCGCGATGCTCACCCCCGGCAACGCCGGGCAAATCATCGGCGGCTACGACTTCATCATCGACGCCACCGACAACTTCGGCGCGAAATTCCTCATAAACGATGTCTGCACGGCACAGGGCAAGCCTTTCTCTTACGCCGGCGTGCTGCGCTTTGCAGGCCAGGCTATGACCCACCTGCCCGGCACGGCCTGCCTGCGCTGCCTCTACGGCGGCGAGCCGCCGGCCGGCGAGGTGCCCTCGGGCGAGGAAGCCGGGGTGCTGGGCAGCGTGGTCGGCATCCTCGGCACGGTGCAGGCAACCGAGGCGCTCAAGTTCTTCAGCGGCGCGGGCAGCCTGCTCGCTGGCCGGCTGCTGGCGGTGGACGCGCTGACAATGCAGTTCCGCACGCTAAGCGTGGCGAAGGCTGCGGCCTGCCCTGCCTGCGGCAGCCGCCAGGGCGCCACAAAAAGGAACGAAACTTTAACAGAAAAAACAAATGGAAAATAAGAAAAGAAACTTGGGCCGGCTGGCTTTCCCCGCCTACCTGCTCGCCGCGACGGTCTTCCTCGCCCTGCAAACGCTGCAGGGGCTGTCGTACCTCGACCCCGGGATGTACCTCGCAGGCTACCTGAACTTCAACGACGACCCCTGGGCCTGCCAATACCTTGGCCAGTGGTACCTGACATACAAGCTCACCGGCGCACTGTGCAGCCTTATGGGCGCGCAGTCGTTCATCGCCATAAGGCTCATGGCCGTGGCGCTCAACGTCGCCATGCAGGCCGTGATATACCTTTACCTGAAGCGATACATGCCACGCCGCTACGTCATAGCCGGCCTGGCCATGGCCACGCTGGCCTGCTTCGGCAGCTACACCGACATCAATTACAACGACTATTCGGTGGCATTGCTCACCTTGGCCATCATCACCTACCACGCGGGGGCGTTCGAACGCAACTCGCTGTGGCTCATATTCGCCTCCGGCGCCATCGTGGGCGTGGCCTTCTTCTTCCGCGTTCCCAACCTCACTTTCATCGCCCTGCCCCTCCTGGCCGCCGCGGTGAGCAAGCGTTACTACGCGTTCTTTGAAGTATCGGAGCAGTTCTTGTTCTTCTTCTGTGGCTGCATAACAGGCTGCGCAGCCGTGTTGCTCGGCGCGTGGGCCGACGGAAGCATCGGTATGCTGGAGCAGACGATGCTCGACTTGGTGGGGATAGGCACCAACGTGGAAGACCCGCACAGCCCCAAGAACTTGCTCATAGGACTCTACACTACGTGGAAGGAGTATGTGGCCGGCTTCGCCCCCATAGCCGTGATAGCCGCGCTGATGGTCCTGGCGAGGCTGCGGCTGAGCGGCATGCTGCGCAAGGCGGCCATCTGCGCCCTTGCCTTGGCGATGATACCCTGCGTGTATTTCTGGGAGCCTTCGGGCAACATTACGGCCGGACTGGCGCTTGCCGCCCTCGCCTTCGTCATCATCAATTCGGTGCTGTGGGATGAGCTGGAGTGCCTCTTCGTGCTCTCGCTGCTCGTGCCGCTGGTATATCCCATTGGCAGCAACGGCGGGACGGCGTTCTTCGGACAGTACATCGGCTTCCTGTCAACGCCGCTCGCCATGGCAATAATAAACCGCTCGCTGCCGACGCTGGGCCTGGGCGCCTGCAGGGCTTGCCGCAAGGTGGCGCCAGTGGCCTTCGCCGCCGTGTGCGCGGCACTGCTGCTGACCAACGCATGGCGCCCCATGATGGAGGAAGGCACGCGCGCTGAATGCCGGTACACCATCGACAGCCCCGTCACGGGGCCGATAATGACCACCCGCGAGAACGCCAACATGTACAACATGATGATCCGCGAGGTGAAACCGCTGCTCCCCAAGGGCAGCTACCTGATATGCAACTTCTCGCTGCCGCTTATCTCGGTGCTCGAGTGCAAGCCATACGCCGTGCTCTCCGACGTGTTCACGTCAAGGAAAATGAACTCGTACTACATCGCGTCTGCCTTCGTATACACAGGCGGAGGCGACAAGTTGCCGTACCTGCTGATAGACCGCAAGTCCATGACCGAGAAGTTCAGCTTCGTGGAACTGAAGCTGCGCCTTATAAGGCATTACAGCACGGTGTGGTCAAAGGGCAGCTACGAACTGCTCAAACCCGACCCCGACGAGTACAGGAAATGGCTCCGCGAAAGGCAGTATTTGGATTTTTTTGACGGGCCACCGAGGCTTTAGTGATTTTTTTTGTACCTTTGCAGCTGGCAAGCTGCACCAGGGGGAGTCTGGGAACAGGCTCCCCCTGATGTTTTCCCATTGCCTGCTGACAAGCAACTATCGTGCCGCGACGGCACAGTGGCACACTACTGACAAAATGGAACAAACCCGACAATGACGGGATATAGCTAACATTTATTTTATTACCAAACTAACAACCAAACAAAATGAAGAGACATCTACCAATGCTCCCGGCACTGATGCTGTGCGCACAGGCCGGAGCGCAGCAGCTGGCGTTCCCCGGGGCCGAGGGCTTCGGCGCATACGCCACCGGCGGGCGCGGCGGCGAAGTGGTGCACGTGACAAACCTCAACGCCTCGGGCCCGGGTTCGCTGGCCGATGCCGTGAGCAAGTCGAACCGCATCGTAGTGTTCGATGTCAGCGGAGTGATTGACGTGACTAACGTGAACCTCACCGTGGCCGGCAACAACATCACCATAGCCGGGCAGACCGCACCGGGCGAGGGAATAACCATCTACGGGGGCCGCTTCATCATGTCGAAGAGGCAGAACATCATCATGCGCTACATACGGATGCGCGGCAGCCTGAGCATGCCGAGCGACAAGTGTACGCTCACCATGGACGACTGCCAGAACGTCATACTCGACCACTGCTCCATATCATGGGGCCGCTGGGACAACGTGCACATCACCAACGCCAGCGACATAACCTACCAGAACTGCATCATCAGCGAGGGCATCGACCCGCAGAACTTCGGCGCGATAACCGACGGCACGCGCAACTGGACAATCTCGCACTGCCTGTGGGCCAACAACAAGAGCCGCAACCCGAAGATGAAGTGCTACCTGCAGTACTACAACAACGTGGTGTACAACTACTCGATGGGCATCATCGGCGGCCACTCCCAAGCCGACAACTACCAGGACGTGATGAACAACTACTTCATCACTGGCCCGAGCACCGGCACAAACAAGTACTTCGACGACTGGACGGCCACCGACCACCTCTACAGCACCGGCAACTACACCGACGACAACCGCGACGGGCAGCTCAACGGGCGGCTCATAACCGACTACAACGGGGCAACGCCGATGCAGAACCCCAACCTTACCTGCAACGCGCCGATGAACCTCGAGACCGCCGAGGAGGCTTACCACTCCGTGCTGGAGCACGCTGGGGCGTCGCGCGTGAGGGACTTGCACGACCGCCGCATCATCGGCCAGCTCGCGTCGCTCGGCGCTGAGGGCGCCATCATCGACAGCGAGCAGGAAGTGGGCGGCATAGGCACGCTCGCGGGCGGCACCGCCCCGGTTGACACCGACGGCGACGGAATGCCCGACGAGTGGGAGCTGGCCAACGGCACCGACCCCAATGTGGCCGACTCTGACGGCGACGCCGACGGCAACGGTTACACCAACATAGAGGACTACATAAACAGCCTGGCCCACACGAGCGACTACCTGATGTACCCGCAGGCGGTGACGGCCACGATGCAGGATGCCACGACAGCCGTGCTTACCTGGACGAACATGGAGGAGGAGGCCGACTGCATAGTGATAGAGCAGTCGGAAGACGGCGTGAGCTTCACCGAGGTGAAGCGGGTGGGCGGCACGGAGACACAGGCCACCATCACCGGCCTTGCCGAGGGCCAGGTATACTACTTCCGCCTGAAGACCGTCAAGGGTGGGGAGGAGTCGCTCTATTCCGCCACCGTATCGGTAAACGACGAGCACATGCGCCCCGCCGGCGGCATAGCTGCCGGGACCACCACGTTCGCGCCCGAGGAAGGCAAGCTCTACCGCATAATAAACTACGGCACCGTGGCCTACAACAGCTCGACAACCTTTGCCGGAAACCCCAAGTACCTTAAGTTCGCGGCCGACGGGAAGCTCGTCTCCACGGGCGAGTTCACGTGGAACAACCCCGAGCTGCTGTGGGAGATAACCGCCTGCCCCGATGACGCATCGCAGGTATACATACGCAACTATGCCACGAAGCAGTACCTCAACCCCTCCGAAGTGACCATAGGCGAGAACGCATACGTGACGGCCGTCGACGAGGCCGCGCCCTTCGTGATAGAGTTTTCGGGCAACGAGACCGTGGCCCAGTCGGGCATGCAGACGCAGGTGGCCATGTTCAGGATAGAGAGCCCGCAGAAGAGCGGCAACCAGCTGCGCCCCGTGAACTTCGAGGAGCAGTGGATATGGGGCGCAAAGGACTTGCACCGCGCCGACATGGTGTACACCTTCTCGTCGGTCGACGCCGACATGATAGGGCTTTACACCAACCCGCTCGACGTGGCGATAGCCGAGGCTGAGCAGCTGGCCTCCGACGCCGAGGTGGGCAACCGCACGCTCTGCTACCCCGAGGAGGCCCACAAGGCGCTCACCGACGCCATAGCCGAGGCCAAGGAAGAGCTGGCCAAGGCCGGCAGGGGCGAGTCGACGCAAGAGCAGGTGAACGCCGCCGCCAGCACGCTGGCCGAGGCCAAGGCCGCCTTCGAGGGCACAAGGATAATGACGCTGGCCGGCTTCGACGAGTCGAAGCTGTTCAACATATACAGCTACGGCACCACATGGAACGCCAACACCGTAGACGCCACGATGGACGTTGAGCGGCGCTACCTCGCCACCACAAGGCACGCCGACGGCAAGAGCGACTCGCTCGTGTACATAGTGGGGCTGAGCGAGAACCAGCTTGCAGGCGGAGAGGCCGACCCGGCAGCCGCTCTGGCTGAGGCGCGCTGGAACATAAGGGCCGGCGAGGGCGGCAACGTGTACATACGCAACGAGAAGACCGGCACGTACCTGCAGGTGGCCGGCACGCTCTCGGCCGAGCCTGCCACCGTTTACCCATACTACGCCAAGGAGGACAACGGCCGCCACGCCTTCTACATACAGGTATCGGCCGACAACGTGCGCTGCTTCAACGTGGGGCAGCCCGATGCCGACGGCAAGGGCGGGCCGCTCTCGTTTGCCAACCCTGCCGACCGCACGCGCCTGCGCTGGGTGATAGAGCAGCTCGACGTCACGACGGGCATAAGCGAGCTGACCGGCGGGCGCGAGAACAGCCGGGTGGTGGCCACCGAGTACTACAGCCTGCAGGGTACGCGCCTCGCCGCACGCCCGGCGGCCGGCCTCTACATTGAGAAAGCCACACGCGCCGACGGCACGGTGAGCACGCAGAAGAGAGCCGCCGCAAGGTAACAAAATACTTTACAGACTCCGCCATGAAACGCGGCAAGGGCCGTTGCGCGCTGCGCAACGGCCCTTTTTTGCATGGCGAAACCTTTAGTTTTGCACATTGGAAAACAAACGCAATGAAAGAGCGTTATAATAAAAAAAACGTTAACCATGGGAGCGGAGGTGAACTATTCGCGAAACAGAGCCTTTCAGTGCTATGGGCTGTATCAGACCTCCGTTCCCTGCTCCGCCAAGGGTCCAGTTAGAATGCAAGCCGTCCGCGGCCATTCACATGGGCGTGGCAAGGCCAATAAAGGTTTTAGACGACGGCGCAGCCATGGTCAACGTTAAAAATATGGAGACAAAGATAATGAAAAAAAAGTGTTTTGTGGGAGCTGACATCGCAAAAAGACGTTTGATGCGGTTATTTATGAGCAAGGCACGGCAAAAGCCTCGGCTTCCTCATACCGCCACTTCAGCAACGATGCCGAGGGGTTCTCCGGCCTGCTGTCATGGCTGACATCGGAGACCGGGTTCAAGACCGGGGCTTTGGTCGTGGGGATGGAGAACACTGGCCTTTACGGTTACGCCCTGTGCCGCTTCCTTGAAAGGGAGCGTGTGGACTACTGCGTGTTCAACCCCTTGGCCTTGAAAAAGGTCCCTGGGGCTCGTCCGCGGCAAGGACGACAGGGTTGACGCCTTCCGCATAGCCCGCTTCACCTACCAGCACAGGGACTGCCTGCGATACTCCAGGCTCTCCGGGGAGACCGTGCGCAAACTTAAGAGCCTCGCCACGGAACGGGCGCGGCTGGTAAGGCAACTGGCCGCAAACAAGGCTTTTGCCACAGACCACAAGTCCTCGGAAGGGGAGCGGGAGCAAGCCGGCAGGGCGTTGGAACTGGCGGCACTCATCCAGACGTTCATCGACAGGGTCGAAAAGGACATGGAGGAGGCCGTCAAGGCAGACGTGGAGGTCATGACAAACTATTCACTGCTGACAAGCATAAAGGGCATAGGGCCCGTCAACGCCGTCGCAGCGATTGTCTCCACGGACAACTTCAGAGCATTCGACAACCCAAGGCAGTACGCCTGCTATATCGGGGTGGCACCATTCCCAAACACATCCGGAACATCCGTCAGGGGGGGAGGACAGGGGTGTCAAAGCTGGCCATGGCGGACATAAAGGCCAAAATAACGCAGGCCGCACTCTCCGCAATAACATACGATAGCGAGATGGCTGAGTACTACAGCAGGAAAACTGGGCAGGGGAAGCACCCATCCTCGGTGCTCAACGCCGTCAAGTTCAAGCTCATATGCAGGATGTTCGCAGTCATAAGGCGAAAAGGCAAATATATCAGCGGAGCTGGGCAATACAGGAACGTCTGCGCGGAAAGTAAACAATGCAACATCGGACTTAATGTTTATTAACGGAATTTTAACGCCGAATACTTGCATAAGTCTTAGAATACAACCCGTTACGGCCCGCCGGGCAGGCCGTTCTGCAAGCCGGCCCGCGCCATGGGGCCAACCGGCTGGCAGCCAGGCAGTTGGCGCAGGCGCCCCGGGACGGCCCGCAGTAGCGAAAACTTCTTACAGCCACTGCCAACCGGGCGGCCACGGCGCCACAGCCTGCGGCCCGGCCCGGGCGGCGGACGCAGGCAAAAAGGCTTTTTTAACGCTCGGGGGCTTGGCAGCTCGGGAAATAATGCCTATCTTTGCAAACGGAGCAAAAAGAGAAGACGAGGATATTACGAGGATTCCGGCATCGGTGTGTGCCGGGATTCTTTCTTTTTATGACTCGTTTCCGCATGGCTCCGCACCCGGAAAGACAATGATTAACGCTTAAAAACAAAACAGATTATGGCTTATATGTCGCAAGAAGGCTACGACAAGATGGTAGCCGAGTTGAAACGCTTGGAAAGCGTGGAGCGCCCTAAGGCGTCAGCCGCGATCGCTGAGGCTCGCGACAAGGGCGACTTGAGTGAGAATTCGGAATACGAGGCGGCCAAGGAGGCGCAGGCTCACCTTGAGGATAAGATAAACCAGGTGAAGCTGGCGTTGCAGGAGGCCAAGATAGTGGACACGTCGCGCCTCAGCTCCGACACGGTGCAGATACTCACCAAGGTGGAGATGACCAACATGGCCAACAAGGCCAAGATGAGCTACACCATCGTGAGCGAGAGCGAGGCCAACCTGCGCGAGGGCAAGATATCAATCATGACCCCCATAGCCCAGGGCCTGCTCGGCAAGAAGGTGGGCGACGAGGTGGAGATAAAGATTCCGCGCGGCACGATAAGGCTGCGCATCGACAACATCTCGATAGCTTGAGGAGGGCGCAGCCATGGCAGGGATATTCGCAAGGATAGCAGCCGGTGAGATACCGAGCTACAAGTGCGCCGAGAGCGACAAGTTTTACGCCTTCCTCGACATCAACCCGCTCGTGAAAGGCCACACGCTCGTGATACCGCGCCGCGAGGAAGACTACATCTTCGACCTCACTGACGGCGAGCTCGCCGAGATGGCGGTGTTTGCAAAGCGCGTGGCCAGGGCCATCAAGGCGGCCTTCCCGTGCCGCAAGGTGGGCATGGCCGTGCTGGGCCTCGAGGTGCCTCACGCCCACATACACCTTGTCCCGATGCAGACGGAGAAGGACATGAACTTTGCCAACCCAAAGCTCAGCCTTACCGACGCAGAGATGGCCGACGCAGCCGCCCGCATACTGCGGGAGTTCGAGGCAGGTGAGTGACTTCCGGCCCCGGCTGCCACGGCCACGAGCGTGGCCGTGGCAGCCGGGGAAAAGCGAAGGGTGGAGAGCCCGCCGGCGCCAATGACAGTGCGCCTGGCAGACTCTCCACCCTTCGCTTTTTAATTTTTCGCTTTTAATTTTTCCCTTTTAATTTTTCCCTTCCTACACGTACTCGTCGCCGTGCTCCATCTTCACCTTGTTGACATACTTGCGCACGAGGGCCGACGAGTCGCCTTTCTTGCAGATGAAGAGCACGCCGCCCTCCTCGGCCACGATGTACCCGTCGAGCCCGTTGATTACGGCCAGCTTGCCCTTGGGCAGCTTTATCACGTTGTCGCGGCAGTCCTCGAGCATCACGTCAGAGTCGATGGTTACATTGTCGTCGGCGTTCTTGTGCATGCACTCGTAGATGGAGTGCCACGTGCCGAGGTCGGCCCAGCCGAAGTCGCACTTCATCACGCACACACCCTGGCTGCGCTCGAGTATGGCGCAGTCGATGGAGAGGTTGGGGTAGGAGGCGTAGTGCTCGCGGATGAATGCCAGCGTGTCGTCCACCGTGCGGTTGCCGAGCCCCTCCTCGTCGCGGTGGGCGTCGCGGAACAGGCGGCAGAAGTTGTTGTAGAAGTTGCGCGCGCTCGAAAGGAACAGCCCCGTGTTCCATAGGAACTCGCCGCTCTCCATGAACACGCGGGCGAAGTCGCGCTCGGGCTTCTCTGTGAACGAACGCACGCTGAACACCCCCTCGGCGTCGCACTGCCGCTCGCCCGCCTGTATGTAGCCGTATCCCGGCTCAGGCCGAGTAGGCTTCACGCCCATGGAGAGCATTATGTCGTGCGAGGCCACGAAAGCCAGCCCGCGCTCCACGTCGCCGGCAAAGGCCGCCTCGTCGAGCACGAACTGGTCTGACGGCGTGACGATGATGCCCGCCGCAGGGTTGCGCTTGTACACCTCGGCTGCGGCCCAGCCCACGCACGGGGCGGTGTTGCGGTTTATCGGCTCCACGAGCACGTTGCCCCCCGGCACACCGGGAAGCTGCTCGCGCACGAACCCGGCGTAGTCGCGGTTGGTGCATATCAGTATGTTCTCGGTGGGGATGAGCTTGGCAAAGCGGTCATACGTGGCTTGGAGCTGAGTGCGCCCCGTGCCGAAGAAGTCGATGAACTGCTTGGGCTTCTTCTCCCGGCTGCACGGCCACAGCCTGCGGCCTTTGCCGCCAGCAAGGATAACACAGTAATTATTTAGTTTTTTTTCCATAGGATATGATAAGCTTTGGTTTCGTCGTCTGTAGCCGCTCGGTGTCTGCGGCCTGCGCCGGGTGGCCATCGCCTTCCGTTGCGTCACGCTTGCGGCCCACGGCCTGCCTGTGCGGCCCCCGTGGGCCGCAAGCTTTTGCCGCCGTGGCAACTGCTGGCGGCAACTCCGCCTCACTGGAATCACCGGCCGCCGTGACATCTGTTTCTGCCTGCGGGCGGGAATGGCCTGTGCCTCCCTTGGCAGTTTCCCTGTTGGCATCGTGTGGCCGGCGTTCCCTGTCGTTTCGGGTAGCCTGTGCCTCCCTTGGCAGCTTTCCTGTCGGCATCGTGTGGCAGGCGTTCCTGCCGTTTCGGGTAGCCTGTGCCTTCCTTGGCAGCTCCCCGTCGGCATCGTGTGGCCGGCGTTCCCTGTCGTTTCGGGTAGCCTGTGCCTTCCTTGGCAGCTCCCCGTCGGCATCGTGTGGCCGGCGTTCCCTGTTTATGCCCACTAAGTTACTGATTAAAAGTGAAACGGACAAGGATTTTAAGTTTTTTGAATGAAAAATTTGCTAATTCGGATTTTATGTGTATCTTTGCACCCACAAAACTGGCCCAGATGGCGGAATCGGTAGACGCGCTGGTCTCAAACACCAGTGGAGCAATCCATCCCGGTTCGATCCCGGGTCTGGGTACTGAATGGGAGAAAGACGAAAATCTTTCTCCTTTTTCTTTTTTACCCCCTCGCAACTCATTGGTTTGCTGAAAGATAAGGTCAAGCACTTTGTTGTAAGAGTTGGTTCGATATTTTTCACCGTCAAATTCGATTTTATCCTCAAAGATCGAACCAATGAGCTTGATTTTGGTCTCCAAAGGAGCATCACGGATGTACTTATCTATATTGTTTATCAACAACATAGCGTAGCTCAGCTTTGGTTCGATATTCCCTCGTTTGGTTAGTTCGAGCGCAGAAATGCGGGTTTGAAGCTCTGACACCTCTTTTTCGTACCGTTCCAAGATGCGATTATATCTATCAGAGTGATTTTTATCCATAATTAACAGGTCTTCCACCTCTTCAATCTGAGATTGCTTTGCAGCGACCTCCTTTTTCAACTTGTCTATCTCTGCCTGAATTTCACGCTTACTATCTCCGTGCAAATCTTTCAGCACTTCTTCATACAAATTCAGCACCTCTTCTTTGGGTTTCAATGCTCCCACATATTGGGCAAAGCCCTCATTGACTTCTTCTGCACGTTTACGGATATGCTTGGCATCGTGGCAACAATTATAATAGGTGTACTGCCCTCCATTGCCTCTGCTTGTAGCACCCGTTAGGGCATGACCACAGACGGGGCAAACGAGAAATTTCCGCAAGAATAAATCGGGATTGGTAGGCTTGCCCAATTTGGGTTTCCCTTTCTTCTTTCCGTCAAGCAATTCTTGCATTTGTTGGAAGGTGGCTTCACTTATCAACGGCTCATGCAGTCCATCTACTAAATGAGATGGCGCACCGTTATATTCGGGCACTCTAATCTTTCCCATATAAAAAGGGTTTCTGAGCATACCCATAAATGTGCTTTCTGCAATTTGAGGGCAATACCTTCTTCTTGCATAGTCGGCACTGATAGTACCTTTGGCAAATTCTTCAAATGCTTTCCGTATGGATTTGGCTTCTTCACTGAACTCAACATACTTTTCTATTACCATACCGTTAGCATCCACACGGTGCTTGTTCTTATATCCTCGTGGAGCTTTGTTATAGCATTTGCCTTGAGACGCTGTTCCATAGATACCGTCTTTGGTAGCTTTTGAGCGGCTAAGGTTGTCGCCTTGGGCCTGACCTATATATATGCCTAACAATGTCGGCCAATTGGAATTGTTGAAATCTATCAGTTCCTCAATGGCATTAGGCTCTACATCCATAGAACGTAAGTCTTGCACAACATTGGCCGCTTGTGGTAAATCTCGTGAAAAGCGATTCCAACGCAAGAAAAGCAATTTATCCACATCTTTCTTGTGGCTCTTTATATACTTTAGTATGGATTGCATTACAGGACGTTTCTTAAACGTCTTTGCGCTCTCATCTTCTTTGAAGTTCGGAAGTTTTATAATATTGTAACCCATTCGTTTGCAATACTCTCTCAATCTTTCTTCCTGTACTTCTACACTTGTACCTTTTCTCTGTTCGTCCGTACTTACACGGCAGTAGATGATAACATTTGTCTGATTAGTATTCTCTTTTATCTTCATAAAATCAATTATTTAAGTTTACCAATTCGTTTTCACTCTCTATTTGAAGTTGTGCAAGCAAATAAAGATATTCCCTAATCTGCTTTACTTCTTCATTGCTATATTTCTTCTTTCCATTGTTCAGCATTTTTATGCATGTTTCCAAAGTCAACATAGCTGTTATACATAAGGTGTGCATCACTGCACTTATTTGTTTTTTGCCTTCCTACCATAGCAGCACTATAGTAGGGACTTCTGTTCGGCGGGATAAGCGTAAAACCCATTTCATTTTAAATTTCTATGCTCTTTGCTTTTCCCTTTGTTTAGTTACAGATTTTCTTTCCATCAATTTAAGGATGGATGATAATGCAATATCCCAATATGTTATGTATTTCCCCATTCTGACATCATAAACAGCGATCCCTCTTCTATCTAAGGCTGTCAAGAAATCCATAATCCTTGAGAGCCAAAGACTGATTCTAGCCCAATTAGATATAATGATAGTATTTACTTCGGGATTTGATTCTAAAGTTCTCATCAAATCTTTCAGGGATTGTTCAAAATCATCATACTGGAATTTGAACACATCTTTTACATTGCAACCTGCTTCTTTAGCATATTGCTTACACATACTAAGGTTCTCGTACCTTTTCGGATTCTTCTGAGATTCCGAAATACAAATTACTGAATTAACAATTCTACTATTCATATTTACTTATTTTTTTTAAATTATTTGTTAAACACAGTGCAAACATACTACCTTTTATCAATGAATCCAAAAGTGTTAAAATAACATCATTTCACACGCAAAACGTTGTATTTTAGGTAAATAGCTGATACTCAGCAATACTAATATCCTATATGAAATGTTTATGCTAATACAAGTGAAAAAAATGAATGAATGTTAAATTATTTAACTATATCAAGGTCGTTATTTAACAAATATTATATATACTTTTCGCAAAGTGTTAACGCTCGTATGGGTCAATTTGCTTACATTTCGGAGAGAATACCCCTTCTTCAACAGCCGAATTTCCTCAGCATACTCTTCTTTCATTTTTTCCTCAGACTTTCTATAACCCTGTTTTCTTCCAACCACACCGCCGTTTGCACGGAAATTCTGATACCCACTATCCATACGTTCTTTAATGGTTTTTCTTTCCATACGGGCTACTTTCGGCAAGTATAGTAATAAGGAATTGGCTCATTGGATTTACTTTCCTTCTGCCGTCAGCGTTTCTATGTGATAATTTTCAATGTACAGGCTTATCCCTTTGGCATTGAGCATTTCTATCACTTCAAGCACCTGCAATGTATCACGTCCCAATCGTGATAACTCTGTTACCATAATCTTATCTATATTGTTGGCCTCTACATATTCCACCATCCGTAATAGTTCGATACGCTCAGCGTTCTTTTTTGCGCCTGATACTTTTTCAGCAAAAGAGGCTGCAATCTCCCATCCATTACGTTTGGCCAATCCCGTAAGTTCATTGATTTGTCTGTCGTAATCCTGTATATTGGTTGACACTCTTGCGAACAATACTACTTTCATGTCTGAATTGATTTATATGTTATTTATTATGCTGCAAAGTTAACGCCAATATCATATTTTGCCAAAAATAAACGGCCAACTAAAGTTAATCATCCGCTACTTGATTGATATTTTATATCAATTTTGTACCTTTGCAAACAAAAGTATAGAATATGGAATATAACCTGAGCAACAGAGTGAAAGAATTGTGCCGTCAAAGAGGCATTCAACTGAAAGATTTGGCAAAGGAAATGGGTATAGCTCCCGAAAGCCTTAGTCGGGCTATCAATGGCAACCCTCAACTGTCTACCATCAAAAGCATTGCTGAAAATTTGGAGATTCCCATTTCTGAGTTATTTGCCAGTAAAGAGCAAGTTCCATTGAATGCCATTATTGTATGCCAGCATAAAACCTATGTGGCTCAAACTTTATCTGAACTGAAACTGCTTGTGAATGAGATAGAGCGTGAATATGCCAATCTTTGATAAAGGTGCTTATGGATAAGGTAAAGTTGAAATATGACCCCAATCTGTCAATAAAGGAGAATGCCCAAAAGATGCGGTGTTTCGGAATCAGCCGTCAGAAAGTTTATTAGAGTAAATCATATAGACAGACGCTTTGACGCTAAGATTGCCAAGATAAGGCATATCAACAGGTTAAAAAAGGAAAATCCAAACATAACTTTGGCAGAACTGTCACGGGCAACTGGATATTCTGTCAATACCATAAAGAAGTACCTTCAAACGGATTTGCAACTATCATATATTGATACTTTAAAGGTATCAACTTTTGACTTTACCAAACCTGCTGTAGTTATAAAAACTGTGAGCGAAAGCCAGGATGAGATATTATACAATATCCTGAGACTGTATGTCAAGAAAAAGTTCCTTTGATTGCGATTTCACATACTCTGTCGGTAACTTTTATGTCAGATTGGAGAAACCACCACTCAAATTTGACATAAATCCCCAACAGAAAGATGTCAGACCGTTAAATGAAGCATTTGAAATACCAACCAATTCACTGCATTCTGTTGTTGTTGATTTGCCATTTATTGTGAATGTAAACAGCAATGGCAAATTCAAATCCAAGATAGCCAAGAGGTTTGACTATTTCAGAAGTGAAAAAAGAACTGCATGAAGCCAATGACCGTATGATTGAGTTGGCTTATAGCAAACTGAAAATCGGCGGCTTCCTTATAATGAAGACAATGGATGTATGTGGCCCGTCAAGACAACTATGGATTAACAACTACGTGCAGAATAAAGCTGTTGAATGCGGATTTATACTTGAGGATATCTTTATCTTGGTTTCGCAAACCAAATACCTGTTTACAAGCGGATTAGAGCAAAGGCACGCTCGCAAATATCATTCCTATTTCTTCGTTTTCCGCAAAGGTAAGGCACATAAATTAAAAAGCACTCAAAACTACTGAAGAGCTTAGTTCATTATCTGCTTCACAGTCTTGAAGTCTATGCGCTGACTATTCTTTTAATTATCAGCGTTATCCTTTGAAAACAGTTCTATGATTTCATCCAATATCCTTTCTTCCGTATATTTTATATCCTCCCTTCCGTTAAAATGCTCTGCCATCTCAGGAAACAAAGCTGCAAGCCTGTCTTTCCTGAAACAGTGCATATCAAAATCCATATTCTCAACCTCTTTCTTGTTTTTTGTCAATAACGGCTGATATTCCTTGTTGGTCAGTTCTCCTTTGCGCAACCTCGCTTTCAGGTTATGGTTGTCTTCCGTCAGTTCTTCTTTCCTAATATGTAGGGCTTCTTTCCGCTGCATATAGTCTTCATAGAATGATTTAACCTTATCCGACCGTGAGTTAATCAGAGCAATATGCCATTTATGCTGATAGTCATCGCACGTTTCTTGGGTACGTTTCCACCTGTCCTTCCAACCGTCAAGTTCGGCATTCAGTAACCTGATTTTGGCCTCATAATGGAACTGCCTTATGCTTTCTTTATAAAACTCTTCCGTTGTCTCACGCTTTAAGATGTCTATGACTTCGGGCAGAGTATAGGCTTGATAAAGTTCTTTCGCATCGTGATAGTCTGCCAATATATCTGTAAATTTAGGCCATAATTTTTTGAAAAATGGAACTTTCACTGTTTCTGTCTTACCATCTTCAGTAACCATTGAGCAAAGGTTTCCACCACTGAGCGGACTGCCTGACAAATACCATATCAAAGCCATCGTATCTTCTTTTTCATCAAATAAGACTGAATAAGGAGCGCACATCCACCATTCTATATAAACGCCCAACGTAGCTGTCTGAAATGTTCCAGAGTAAGCCAAACCGTTTCTAACTGTAACAGGCGTAAGTAACATCCTGCTGTCACTCAGAATCCGTTCACGATTGGCCAAGATGAGAAAAGCATTATCCGTAAATAATTTCTGCAAGTATCTCTCTTCCTCATCCGTAGGCTTGGGCTTTGCTGTTTTCTTTTTAATGCTGAAATATCCACCTGTTTTGTCTAATACGGGAGTTTCCTTAGCCTCTTCCATCACTGCATCTTGCTGTATGGGATAGCATTGCATGACACGCCCGTCTTGCAGTTTTATTCCGTTTACTATCGTATTGCTTTTTTCCATATCCATATTTATTGCCGTTTTGTTTCTATTGATAATCCGAATAAGTTTTTATAAAGCCTTTGGCGATAATACCAAGGCGTGATTCCTACACCCTCATCAGCCAACTTAAGAATTTCATCTGCACTTGTATACAAATTCTGTATCATAGCCTCAAGATTATCAGCAATAATCATGTTTGCTGTTTCAATATAAGGCATATAAAGTTCTGTTCCTTGTTCCTGACTACTTATAAGGACAAAAGGATTCTGCCTTATATGATAGGTCAATTCCTTGTCTTTCAACGTCCAATGTTCACATATCGCTTCATCGTTCTCCCTAAGTTTGTAGAATGCAAAGGCAATTATCCCACATTTGGAGATATAGTAACACAATGTCTTTCTGTCAATGTTGAGCAGAAGCAATGATATCCTGTTCAGACAAAAGACAAAAACAAACGGGATGTGACCACCTGCCAATGTCCGTATGACAGATTGCTTGTAGACATCGCTCCATTTGCTTGAAACATCTAATACAGCAAACTGTCTGATTGCATTGTATCGTATTATTTCTGTCATTTTATGTGCGCATAATCAGGTATTATCACATCATCCCCATCGTCATATTTCAATATAACTTGGTTTCCGTCATTGTTCATATTCCAAGCCTCCGCAATCCGCTCGTAATTGCGTGTGAAAGGAAATCTATAAAGGTTATAGGGAGAGAAACTTATCATATAGTCAGCTATAAGGGTTTGCTGTTCAGGGGTAAGCAAATCCTTGTATGTACCGTGCAGACAATAGCAGTTTGTCTCTATGCTTATGCACGTCTCGAAGCGTTCACCCTTTGTCTCGCTATCCCTTACGTGGAAATGAGGAATTGACATCTCATCGTCTGTCTTTACATATACTTCATACTTGTCATTCTTACCAAAGTAGCCAATGCGTGCTATCTCCTCATTGTATTTATAAAAGCATCCTGAAATACTCCTTGGCCAATGGTATATCTCTTTTCCAAACGGAGAACAAAATTCACGATATCCTCATCTTCCGTACATTCTATCTTGTCGTAACCAATGCTTTGGAAGTATTCTTCCACACATTCCTGAATGGCCTCCCAATCCAATTCATCAATGCAGCCAATAATCCAAGACCTGTCATCGGCATCCCGTAAGGCACATTTTAAGGCAATGGACTTAACTATCATAGAATTATGTTCGCAAGCTACATCTAATCTCAGGTACATATTACGGATGCTGCCAAACCGTTTGATAAGCATAGACTTCAAAGGCGTAGGCGACCATTGAGACCAAAATCGTGCAGTCAATGCAGCATTGATTTCATTCAATTCTACATATTCATAACAGATTACATCTCAATGAAATAAATGTGACTATGTTGTCTGCACATCTTACTTTTTAGACTGAGATACATTTGTTTCATCGTCCCCAGTCTCTTAGCAACATCGCTTTCAACGGTGAAAGGTGAACACAAAGGCAGATAGCAATCAGTCAAAGCCTTGCTCATGGGGTTGAGTGAAATTATATCATAATCATCACCACCCCAATTCATATCTTCAGTGCTTTTCTTCAATAATACTTTCATGGCATTCTTTTTCAACAAAATGTTTTCTTTTTCAATCAATTCCCATTTATTCATTGAAATGTTTTCTAACATCTCAATATGGATGGAGAAAGTGATGAATGTGACGGCTTCCTCTTTCAACCGTTGTATCTTTTTGCTCGTAGGGCATCCATTCATTCAGCAGCTTCTTGTATTTGTCGTATTCATACAATATATCTTGGAATTGTTCGTATAGCCTGCCAAGTTCCCATTGCGCCCTGCCTTTGATATTTTCCATAGAGCAACCGTTATTATTGCGGAAATATTCTGCCTTGGCTGATTTTGAATGTCTCGATCTTCATAAAGCCTCCTCCTTGTCGAAAGTCAATAATTCACCGAACAGATAGATTTTCTTCTCACGCAACAAATCATAGTCTATAGGCGGAACGGTGTTATTCCGTAAAGCAATTTTGCACAGCATCAGAATTTTGCCCATATTATTTTGCCCTATGAAGTAACCAACATCCGTTATTTTGGCACATTCCTTTGATATAAGCAGATTCAAATCTTTCTTCTTCATAGTAGGATATTCAGCGCATAGTTTTTTCTTCCTTGCCCTGCGTGCTTTCCTTAGCTCTTTGTTCTTCGCTCCCCATACAGATGAGGTAGCTCCGTGATTGGCTGTGCTGTCTTCTATAATAACAGCACCGTCAGGTATGGATAGAAGCAAATTTCTGAAGTCTGCATTGCCTATGCACTTATGCCAAACCACATAGAGCATCCATTGCAGACGGACATCATTCCAATCTTGTCTGATATGCTCAGCATTTTTACGTTTAATGACTTTTTTACAAAGGAAAGCATTCGGCTCTGCCTGCAGATCACGCTGTATGGCTTCATTTAAGGCTGTATGTGAAGAGAACTCCCCACAAAGGTAGGCTGCTTCACTCGTGCGAAAGATATGCCCGTTTAAGGTAAAAAGAATAGCCTTTGCATAGATTCCCCAAACAGAGAGTAATCCCGTCTCTCACGTCAGTAGCCTTACAGAAAGGCCAACAATTTTGTTCGCTTGCATCGTATATCTCAGTACGACCAAGCACTATTTCATCAAAAGTGAATGGGTAGAAGTGGTGTAGCGGTTGCTACCAATAATGTTACGGTCATCCATATTGTTTGTTTTTAATTGTTAGACAATCCGCATCATTTTACCACCGTGGCCACAATATATAAGGCTCGGTTGGTGTACATTCAAGTACTCTTGATGCTTTACGATTGCAAATATACTATATGAATATAACAAATTCCTAATTTGTTGCAAGAATATTTGTTAATATACGCTCAATAGCATTTATAGTTACATGTGTTTCGTGTTGTTTGAATGTTCCTTTACTTCTATCCCAACAGTTATTTCTTCTTAAATTAGTACTTAAAATAGCATACGATTTTTTTTCATTAGATGCGTTAAAGGTGATTTGTGAAATTTTTCCATTATGCCGAATAACATTCACTCCATTCATATCAAGTGGGGTACATAATGGATAAGTAGTATACATACTCACTTTCAATACAAAACATATATATTTCCTTTCTAATGCCTCCATCCTAAATTCTTTAGCTCTGTTCTTATTATCGTATTCAAAAAAAGAGCCAACCCTGCGCTTTGAATCATTCTTCCCTGTCGATCATAAGTAAGAGTCGTTATCTTCATTTTCTCATTATCTTTACAGAGGTATAAATCAACATAGTATCGGCTCTCATCGGAATAGCTTTTTGCGGATTTCCTCCTCATAAGTAGCATATTCTATATCATTACTGTTATTGTCTCTTTCTTCAGAAGAAACTAATTTCTCATTTTCAAACTTATAAGAGATGGTTATATCTCCGTCATAAGCATCTATGTCTGTCAGATACCCTTGATTGTTAAAATAATAAGTGGTGCTATCTTTAGAAGTAACGGCTATGATTTCCTTTATGCCAAATGGTAAGGCAAGTTTCTGCAAGTCTGTTGCCGCTACTTCTTCAACTCTTTTCAAAAATTCTGTTTCTTCATATTGTTTGGCTTCTGCTGCCTTTCGTTCTTGCTCTGCTTTCTCGAAAGCTGCTCTTTCTGCTAATCTTTCTTGTTCTGCTTGTTCAAGAGCTGTTTTTCAGCAATTTTTTTCTTGTTCCCTACTATTTTGTATGTTTCCTACAGCTTGAATCATACAATATCCCCATATAATCAATACAATACCTGTTATTATCTTTACCCATAGACAATTTGCTTTGCTATCTACAGACATATCTTTACGCTCAACCTCTCGCTTAATAGTGCTGAGGAGTTCTTTTGTCTTGGGATCAGTCATTCCAAAGCCGATTATGCGTAAGCGTAAATGACAACTGTTCTTTTCGTTGTAACCATGTTTCATTTTGATTTTTTTTGTCTGTACAGCTTGAGCCTTTTTCTTCTCTTTTAGCCTTTTCTTTGTCATACTTCCATTGATAAAAGTCAGAAGCATAAAGGCAATGGAAAGTAATATGCACCAAAGAGAAACGTTTTCCTCAGTTAAGAAAAACCGAAGTTAGTAGTGTTGCCAAAGAAAAAAGGATAAAATAGAATATACTCCAACCGCTTTTACTGCTTTTTGAGCCAAATCTTTCTTAATAGTTTCGCTCTCCGATGCTTGCTTTTCATCTATTGGTGAGTTTAGTCTTGTCGTTTTGACTAATCCGTCCGTCACAAATATAAATTTCTTTCCCTTATATGAATAGTAGACGACCCAAAAGGGCAGTATCATATCCCAAGAAGGGTTATTGTAGCTATATGAATAAGAAAGGTCTTCATATCTGTCAGGTAGTTGTGAACGTACAGTTTTCTAACTCTTGCAGCTAAAAGGCCTTCACAGTTTTGTTTCCATAATAAACCATGACTGAATCCCCATTTTCAACCAATATGGCCGATTCCTCATTTGTCAATTCACGTACCTTGGAATTGTCATAATAAGACGCTCCTTTGGTTATCATTTCCGTATTTATGAACTCATACAGTTCTTTGGGCAAATCTTCTTTTTTCTTCCTGCACAAGTGATATAGGTGAAAGAATCCATAGCTACACCATTCATAGGGTAACGCTCCGTGGTTTTTTTTTTCTCATTGCGTCCAGTAGATCTGTTATACACCTCATACTCTCTTGTTACAAGTTTCACACAACTCCAAGGGGCTTCAAAACTGCATTGATAATAATAAACAGGGATATAATAGGGCTTAACTTCATCCACTTTACAATTTTGGAAGAAATCTTTTAGGCAAATTTTTTTTCCGTCAGTTGATAAAGCATCTTTTGAACGGCATCTTCTTCTGACGTTTGAAATTCAAAAGATGCGCTTCTCTTCATCTGAGTCAGAATCCGATTTCTTTTTACGCTTTGGTTTAGGCATAGGAATCTTAGTTCCGCAATACTCACAGAATCTACCTGCTGTGCCTTCTGCACCACAATTCGGACAAATCGCTTTGGTATTCATAAATATATCCTTGTTTATTATATCCGACTTCAAATTTTATTTGCCTGTAATCTTATCCTTTAATAATAGCATTGCTCCCTTTGCGAAGTCCTTAGCACCAAAAAAGTATTGTTCTTCTTATATTCCTTTTGCGCCTTGGCCTTGCTTTTGATAGGAATTTATATCTATTGTAACAGGCACATCTTTGGGGACTGATAGAATGTCTGTAGCCACATTACACAAGAAATTTGTTGCTGCTCTCGTATCGTCATCAAACGAAAGGACTATCCTTGCATATTCTTTGTCGTATCTATCCAATCCTTTTCTAAGGCGTATGAAACACTCTTTTCCGTAGCAAATTTTGCGACCTTATTCAAATCTGCTTGCCAATCCTTAATGATTATGAAAATTTGAGGTTTACCACTGTTCACCTTCTCTTCAAACAATGGCATCCATTCGTTATATTTGCTGAATACGACATTACATATACCAAATGAATTTATCCCCAATCGCGGGTCATCGTCAGTCATTTTCTCTTCATCAGCAGGGTCTATCTTTTATCCAAATCCAATGCCATAAGGAATGTTACCTCATTCTTAGGCTCTGTATTCTGCATAGTGATAAACTCTTTAAAGTGTGATAATATAGTATCGTAATATGATACTACAATGACACTGCTACTGATAAGCACATTCACCATTCGTATGCGCTTAGCATAATTCCGAATAAAAGGTTTGCCAACAGAAGTACCAAACAACTGAAATGATTATTCTCTTCATATCCGTATGATTTATAAAAGATGGTAATGGTGGAGGACATTCATTCTCAAACAAATGCTTGAAATCTTCCATGTCTGAAATTTTTATCCACGACTTCAGCCCTTTCTTCCAAACAAGGGTGTCTGCATTGATTTCATTAACTGAATACTTTTGGCATACAGTATCAAAATCCATTGGCCCAACAGATTTACCATTTATGCCCAAGTAATAGACTGTTGCTTTTGGCAATGGCGGAGGAACATCGTCAGAGGCTAAGCTATTGGAGAATGTCTTTGCAGCCATAGTCCCGACTGCACCGCCTATGCCAACCCCTGCACCTAATCCAAGTGCAGCATTCATTGCGCCTCCGCTTTCGTTTTCTGCTGCTGCATCCAATACATCAAAGGAACGGGAAAGCCTATAATTCTTCTCACCCATAATCTTGATTTCCGCTGCTGCATCTTTTGGCATCTTTCAGATTTAAGAAACTTGGGTCATCCTCTTTTACCGTAATGGATATGATATTGAACATTTCTATGCCTATGCCATATCTCATAAAGACATCTTTCAGACATTCTTTTGCATATTCTGACAAAGCCTCCACCTGTGAATTGATATTCAGCACAGATAAACTTCTTCTTTCAGCTTATCATAAACGATGGTGGTCAGTTTAGATAGAATAATGCCCCTGAAATATGAAACCACCTTATCCACAGCGAAAGAAGACATATTGCCAACCAACTTTTCAAGAAATGTCCTTGGCTTCTCTATTCTGAATCCATATTGCCCATACGCTCTGATTGGAACAATAACATCATACTTAGGGTCTTCTATCTGTAATGGCGTTTGTGTACCCCCACTTGCAATCAAGCAATGAAATTTGATTTACAAACCATACTTCTGCTTG
>VOFD01000865.1_pt1 | contig 48000 bp, 59 predicted proteins | sample 5384101 | NCBI WGS metagenome assembly VOFD01 (sample SAMN12384723, study PRJNA508395) | human gut metagenome | isolation source: healthy gut C | host: Homo sapiens
TTATGGATATAAAATATATACAATATCGGCAGTATGGCAACAGTTTTTTATGTGAGACGAGCAGAAACATGCGCCCGGAAATCCTCTTTCCGCTGTTTGCGGAAATCAATACCCTGAAAGGCATCGGCGACCGCAGCTACAAGCCGGTTGCCAATTTGGCCGGCAGCAAAGTTGTCGATTTGCTGTGGCATTTGCCTTCAGGGCTGGTCGACCGGAGATATTCGCCTAAGCTCCGTGATGCGGTTCCGGGACGCATATGTACTCTGAAAGTCAGAGTTATCGAGCATATTCCGCCCAAAAGCAGCAAACAACCCTATCGGGTCATCGTCGAGGATGATACCGAACCGTTGACGCTGATTTTCTTCAAGGCTTATGTCGACTCGCTTCAAAGGAATCTTCCCGTCGGAGAAGAGCGAGTCATCAGCGGTAAGCTTTGACAGTTTTAACGGGTTTTGGCAGATGAGCCACCCCGATTATATCGTCAAACCGGCAGAAATGGATAAAGTGCTCGGAATAGAAACCGTTTATCCGCTGACCGCGGGCATCAGCAACAAAATGCTCAACAAATGGATTAAGCAGGCTCTTGAGCGGGTTCCCGCCTTTCCTGAATGGCTGAACGAAGAATACCGAAAAAAACAAAACTGGCTTGGATTTAAAGACGCGTTATCCGCAGCACACAACCCGAAAAATGCCGATGAACTGTTGCCTCAAAGCCCGGCGCGGATGCGTCTGGCCTATGACGAACTGCTGGCCAACCAGCTGGCTCTGGCCATCGTACGGCAAAGGGTGAAAAAACAAGCCGGAAGAGAAATTCGCGGAAACGGAATGCTGCGCAAAAAAATATTGGAAAAGCTGCCTTTCAAGCTAACAGCCGCGCAAGAAAAAGTTTTAGGCGAAATTTATGCCGACCAAGGGTCCGGCTTCAGGATGCTGCGCCTGTTGCAGGGAGATGTCGGAGCCGGAAAGACCATCGTGGCGCTAATGACGATGCTTAATGCGGTTGAGTGCGGCACGCAGGCGGCAATTATGGCGCCAACCGAAATTCTGGCCAAACAACATATGGAAACAATCCAGCCCCTGTGCGAAGAAATCGGCATCCGGGCGGAACTGCTCTGCGGCAGAACCAAAGGCAAAACCCGCACTCAGATTCTGGAAGATTTGGAAAGCGGCGGAATAAACATTCTTATCGGAACCCATGCATTGTTTCAGGATGACGTCAAATTTAAGGATCTGGCCTGCGCCATTGTCGACGAACAGCACCGCTTCGGCGTTCATCAGCGGCTGGGACTTTCGTCTAAGGGAAACAAGGCCGACGTACTGGTCATGACGGCCACGCCTATTCCGCGGACACTGGTTTTGACGGCATATGGAGATATGGAATACTCTAAAATAGATCAAGTTCCTGAAGGACGTAAACCGGTAGACACCAGGGTATTGCCGGTTGATAAAATCAGCGAAGTGGTTGCCGCATTAAAACGCAAAATCGACAGCGGCTGCCGGGCCTATTGGGTTTGTCCGCTGGTGGAGGAATCAGAGAAATCGGATTTGGCGGCGGCAGAAGAACGTTTTGCCGCGCTGCAAAAGATTTTTGGCCGAGATGTCGGACTGGTCCACGGCAAAATGAAGGAAAAAGAAAAAGATGCGGTTATGGAGCGTTTCAAAAAAGGCGAGCTTAAACTGCTGGTAGCAACAACCGTTATTGAAGTCGGCGTCAACGTACCGGAAGCCACGGTAATGGTTATCGAGCATGCGGAACGTTTCGGGCTGGCACAGCTGCATCAGCTGCGCGGGCGGATTAAACGCGGCTTTGAGGCGTCAACCTGTATTTTGATGTACGCCTATCCGTTGAGCGAAACCGCTCATCAGCGTCTGAATATTATGAAAGAAACAGAAGACGGTTTTCTGATTGCGGAAAAAGATTTGGAACTGCGCGGCGGCGGCGAAATTCTCGGTACCAGACAAAGCGGTTTCAGCGAATTCCGGCTGGCTGACATGAATGTACATCAAAACTTGCTGCATACCGCCAATCAGGATGCCAAGATGATACTTGAACTGGACCCCAATCTGCAAACGCCCAGAGGTCAAGCGCTGCGCATCCTCTTATATTTGTTCGAACGCGACGATGCGGTAAAAACCTACATTGCGGGATAAATTTTCCGTCCACCCCGCACAAATAATTGTTTACTCTCTTTTTGTTTTTTGTTATAATAAAACTCAGGAACAACAGGTTCCGGACTTTTAACTATCAAAGGACGAAAACGATGAGATATTCAAGTTTATTGCTTTGTGCGCGTTTATGCTCTGCTTAAACACGCCGGAGGTGAGAGGTGAAATTCTCGCCGTTCACACCTATGATGTAATGACACACACCGCACTTCTTCCGAAACCTGTTGCTTCCGACAACACATTCTCACTTGCCGCAACCTGGTGGCTCCCAGACTGGCAGGGCAGTCAGGGTTCACGTGGTTCTGACGACATCGGCGGCGGGGATATTGTCAAAGACGATTCTGATTGTATGAAACATTACAATCTTTATGCAACTTGCCCCTCGCCCAAGCTTTCTACCGGTGTGGTTCATCCCGTCGCCGGAATGACCTGTCAGAAGTCTTGTTATTGCCCTTCGGAATATAAATATACGTCTTCTAACTGTTCCGGTAAATATACCGTTTCCGGCAGTTCTTGCGAGGGTAAATATAACCAATGTGTATGCAAATCCGAGTTCAAATACAATTCTTCCAACTGCTCCGGAGAATATGAAGTATCGGGAACCTCCTGCGGCGGTTACTACAACGGCTGTACCATTCGTCCCGAATGTACCGTCTCTTCTAAAGACTGTACTTACGGATGTGCCGGATACAACTCCTGCAACCGTTGTACCTCCTGCAAGTCCAATCCCGACTGTGACGTTTCCGACAAGTCTTGTGGTTCGTTGGGATGTGCTTCTTACAACTCCTGCTCTAAATGTACATCTTGCAACACCGACCCTTGTTCCGGTGTTTCCTGCGGATCTAATGCCTATTGTTCCGGTGGCTCTTGTTACTGCAACTCAGGATACAAAAAGTGCAACGGCTCCTGCATATCTAATTCATCCTGCTGCGGCGGATGTTCTTCTAACCAAACCTGTACAAACGGTAGCTGCGTAACCAATACCCCCTCTTGTTCAGATACCTGTCCGAGTTATCCTTATTCTTCCCCTCTTCTTGTTCATACGACTATGACAGTTGTTATGACACCTGTGGCGGGAAAACCTGGTATAAATGCATCTCGGCGCCCGCTGACCCTTGTTCCGGCGTTTCCTGCGGCTCTAACGCTTACTGCTCCGGTGGTTCTTGTTACTGCAACTCAGGGTATCACAAGTCAGGTTCTTCCTGCGTTAAAGACGAGGTACATTCTCACAGCTATTCTTGCCCATCAGGGTACAGCAGCTCAAACTCTTGGGGGAAGCTGTGTCACAACTACCTCTAAGACTTGTTCGTGCGGCGCCACTTCCGGTAATTGTTATAAAAACAAATGCTCCGGTAGTCAAATATGTTCCAGCGGGACTTGTCGTACACCTTCCTGCTCTCCGTATCTTTCCAGTATTCCAGCCAATAAAATTTGTGATACGGTTATGAAAGATGGTTTAACCTGTTATAATAATTGTTCGTATTATTACACTGGTTCAGGTACAATACAAAAAAAATCTTCCGGGCTGTGCTAGAAATGCATTTTTTAGATTATGATTATGTTTCCAGCCCGGCAAATTATGAAACAAGGTGTGATGTTTCCAACGGAACAAGCATACAAAAATGTGTAGGTGCAGGTATGCTATGTCGTTCAACAACTTATGATGGATGTGAAAGTTGCCGTTCTTCAATCGGATGCAGTTGTCCCTCAGCGGGGACAAGATATTAAAGTATCTTGGACTGAAAAAAAACCGGCTTGTTGAGAGCCGGTTTTTTACAAACAATGATTTTACATATTATGGAACATATATTTTTCTTCCGGGACTTCAACCAGCTGCGGAAGACGAAAATACTCTGCTGCATCTCCGTTATTGCAAGACACCGGCCGCGCATTCTCATACTCGGTATGATAGCGAATGACCGGAATACCTTCTGCCGTTTCTGCAATTTTTGCCATATGGAGCCGAGGATTAACCCATACAACTTCAGGCACAGATAAAGGCGTTCCCTGACAGTATGCCTCTATTTTCCACAAAAATCCGGTTTCGAATTTGACAATAACCGGTTGTTCCAGCCTGCTGTACTGTTCCAAAAAAGGAAAGACTTTAACGGCTAAATCCAAAACTGTTACCGGCATTTCGGTACGACTGATAACGGCCGGGCTAATTTTAATCCGGGCGTTGGATGTTCCTAAACTGTTCATGACTAAAAAAATTTAATAAGTTAATAAAAATAAGTGAATTAATGGGCATAGGCTAGCTTACGGTTAGACAAAAGTCAAGATTTTAAAACGGTATTTCGGCCTAAAAATTTTCCGGGCGTCAGACTTTAAATTTTAGCAACAATTTATATATGCTTAAACAGTTCAACCAAACACGGGAAAAAAACAATGAAAAAAAGTTCAATATTTCTGCCGGCGGCAGTTTTCGGCATCTTATTGTTCGGCAGCGGCGGAAACGTTATGGCACAATATGCCGACAGTTCTACAACCCAAATGAAGGACTCAAATGTTGACAAAAAAACGCGCAGCGCCCAACAGCGGGTAGCCGCCAACCAAATTCGCCGAAACCATTTATTCAGCGACCTTGGGCAGAGTTATACAGACTTCAAAAACAAGCTTAACAAAGATTACGGCTTCGACTATGCCGTCGATGTGTCATTTATGCCCCAATACGGTGCTCCGAACGGCAAAAAAACCGCTTTTCAGACTATTGTCGCCCCATCAGTCACCTGGACGACATTTAACAACAAATACGGTACCGGCGTATTAAATATGTCGTACAATGCGGTCCAGTATTCGGGAAGAACGGCCGAGGACATCGGAAACCGGCTCGGTGTCGTAACGGACATTAACGATTATGACAGCCAGTCAAATTCTTTTGATTCCCTGTACTATACATATCAGCTGCCGGGAAGCTGGAACTGGCTTACGGTTGCCCTCGGACAATTCCCGCTCTATAATTTTGACGGAAGTGCCTATGATGCCAACCAACAAGTCAACTTTGTAAACTATGCTCTGTCTCAGAACGCAAGCTCCAGTTATCCTACGGCAAGTCTCGGCGGATATATTCAGATTGCGCCCAACAGCGACTGGACTTTTGCCCTCGGTGCTCAGGACGCTACCAATACCGCAGGCGACGGCATCGTGTTCACTCATCTGAAAGACAAGCATTACACGACCTTTGCTTCGGCTTCTTATACTCCGACGATTAAAGGGCTTGGTGCCGGACAATACTCTGTTATGGTTTACAATATGCCGGCGACGTTCAAACAACCGCAAACAACCAACGGCTGGTCCGTTAACGTCAGTCAGGATTTAAATGAGAAGTTCAGCATTTTCGGCAGAGTCAACGGCGTATCCGGCAACCAGGAAGAAATCGACCAGTCCTGGGTTCTGGGCATGGTTTACAACAACCCGCTGGACCGCAATCCGCTGGACCAAATCGGTTTTGCCGGCGCATATAACAAAATAAACGAAGAAGCCGTCGGACAAAAACTCAACCACAGCGCCGAAAAAGTTTTGGAAGCCTATTGGGCCTGGGGCGTTTCAAATGGATGACACTGACACCGGACATTCAATTTTACTTTGACCCGGCGACTAATCCGAAATCTGACCACGCAACCGTGGTTACGCTTCGTGCAACCCTGTTCTTTTTAAAGCGGCGGACATTTATCAAACAAAAAAAGAGCCTGATTGGCTCTTTTTTTAACGTCCGTATCCCCGTGCCATTTCTGCCTGCGCAAACATCTGCGTTTGAGTGCTGCCAGGCAGCCGGTGCCTTTTGTCTGCCATAGCCAGTATCTGCGCCGCAGAAAACTTCTTGAGCTCCTTTTGATTTTGGAACGCGCCAATTTTTTATATTTGGTAATCCGGCTTATTTTACGATAGTTTGCTTCAGAGCGGATTTCAATCGGTTTAAGTTTTTCAACTTTGACGGCGTCCGTTTGAAGCTTTATCTGTGCAAACATCTGTGGAGTTGCGTTAAACGTCTTCAGGCGTTCGGGCTTAATCAAATCTCTGAGTTCAAGCTCGCGACCATTGTAAATCTCATTAACCCAAGCCAGTTTGCTTTGGCTTTTTCAAGTTTGGCCATCCAACCGTCGGAGATAATTCCCCTAACGTCGACGATATACCCCGTCTGCGACCAGTTTTTAAGCGGCGTGCGGTGATTGTTGTTAAAACTGATGACCTGGGGCTGCCCTTTGGCGTTGAGTTTTTCAAAGGTAAGAGCATGGTAACTGTCTCCGTTTTTAACAAAAACCAACGTTCCGGGTTTGTAACAGGGTTTTTGGGTCTTTTTATCAATCATCAGCAGGTCCCGGGCCAGATTATTGCTTTTTTGACCCGGTGTTTGTGCTCTTTGCGCATTGCATTGATAAATCCCTCGCACCACAAACCATTGTGTTTTCCTTCTTCCGGCAGAAGCTGTGAGAAATCTGAAAAATCGGAGCTGAACTTTTTATAGTTGTACATAACGGCGCCGATGCAATAATTGATGCCGTCGTAATAGCTTCCCGGCGAAACGGTGTTTACCATCTTTTTTATCATTTGCTTGGCCTGACGGTTGTTTTTGCTGCGGATTTCATCAAGCTGGCCGCCGATGGAATCAAAGCGGCATTGACGACCCAGTCGGCTCGCTTTTCGGCCTCGGAACGGACGTCTAGTTTGGTCAGGGCATCGACAATCAGGCTCTTATGGGTTTCAACGCGGCTGATATGGGCTTCGGCGGAAGAATATCCTCTGCTTTCCGGATTAGAAACATTGGCCATCGACGTTGTTGCCGAAAGCCCCAAAAGAGTTAAACATCTGAAAAGAAAGCGATTTTCCCTTGCCCGAGAGAGCAGCGTCATTTTATCTTTGTTCATTTTCCACCTGCCTGCCTTGTATGATTCGCGCGTAATTATAAATACCTAAAGTTAAAAAATAGTTATTAAACCCGACCAATTTTAACTTTACTTTTAAATGCTTTTGAGCGTAAATAAGCATAATCATTAACATTTAAAGATAACCTGTTGATATGAAAAAAAATTGTAAATCTGCATTTATTATAGGATTAATCCTGATGACCTGTTCCTGCCAAAACAACGTAAAACCGACCATTGTTCCGGCGGTTGAAGTCAAACAGCCGGTCAAACACAGCCTAGAGGTCATCGGAGCAGTCGAAAACGTTTATGTTTTGCCGATGAAAGTTCCTTTTCCGGCACGTATTGACACCGGTGCGGAAACCTCTTCCATTGACGTCGGAAAGTTCAAAACCTTTGAGCGCGACGGAGAAAAATGGGTTTCTTTTGACCTTGACCATAACGACACCGGAGAAAAGCTCCATTTTGAAAAGAAAATCAAACGCAGAACCTCTATCCGCCGAATCAACGGGGATGAACACCGCGTCGTGGTCAATATGGACATCAAAATGGGCAAAGACATCATTAATGCCGATTTTACGCTTGCAGACAGGGAGAAGTTCACTTATCAGGTTTTAATCGGCCGCAACATTTTGTCCGGCAGATTTATCGTTGATCCGTCAATTGAGAATACCCTGCCCTGACAATTCAAACCGAAAGTATCACGCTTATGCTGAAAAAATTTACCTCCATCCGCTTCATCTTATCAATGTTGCTGCTGTTATCCGTAATGTTTGCCGGATACAGCATTTATTACAAAGTCAAATACTGGGGATTTGAAATCAGCCCGAAGACAGTCTCCGACGTATGGACAATCGAGGCTCACATTTCTTTTGAACCGACGGGAGAACCGGTTACCGTTTCACTGACAACGCCGGGCAACAGCAATGCATTCAAAATTTTGGAAGAAGACGTTGTCGCTCCGGGATACAAGGTAAAAAAGGTCAATAACGAAACCTCACGTATGGTATTGACGGCTCCGGCGCAGACAGCACCTCAGGATATTTATTACCGGGTTATGCTGTTTGACAACATCGACACCAGAGGCAAAATCAAAGCGCCCCAGCCGGCGGCTCCCAAAATGCCGATTATGGACGAACAGACCCTTACCGTAGCCAAACAAATCATCAAACTTGCCGACCAAAGCCAGCAAGGCGACGACGTCAGCAAGATTATCCGCTTCATCAACCAGGTGCCGGCAGACCCGACGGTTCAATCTTATCTGCCGATAAAGAAGACTCAGAAAGACATTGCCGACGCCGTGCGCAACTTGCTCTCCATCAAAAAATTCCCAACCGCGTTGCACGCGGCTTTAAGCTGGAAGAAAGCAAAAATCTTTGTCGCCCGACCTGATGTTGCAGGCTTACATCGACAACCAATGGAAAACTTACAACCTTAAAGACGGCGCCAAAGGGCTGCCCGAAAACTTCGTGATTTTCCAACGCGGCGGAGAATCCCTGATTGACGTTATGGGCGGAGAAAATTCGGTTATTAAATTTTCGGTTATGAAATCCGTCACCTCTTCCCTCAGCCTGGCCAGCCGCAGAGCCAAGCTTGCGGGGCAGAAATCCTTGTTTGACTATTCCATTTACAATCTGCCGCTGGCCGAACAAAACACCCTGAAATGGCTGTCCATCTTTCCGCTGGCAATTCTGATTATCGTCCTGTTAAGAAACGTCGTCGGCGTCAAGACGATGGGAACCTTTACTCCGATGCTGCTTTCGATGTCACTGGTAAAAACGGGGTTCTGGCCGGGTTTAATCTGTTTCGGCGTCATTATCGGCATCGGCCTGCTTATTCGTTTTGTTCTTTCCAAACTGAACCTGCTTTTGGTTCCGAGAATTTCGGCAGTGGTCATTGTCGTTATCATCATTATGCAAATGTTAACCGTTCTGGGTTATCAGTTCAAACTCAACGTTGCCCTGTCTGCCGTTTTCTTTCCCATCATCATTATGGCGTGGATTATCGAACGCGCTTCCATCACCTGGGAAGAAGAAGGAGCCATTAATGCGGGCAAAGAAATTTTTTACAGCCTGGTGGCCGCCATTGTCACCTATTTCATCATCAGCAGCGAGTATATCCGTCACATTATGTTTGCATTCAACGAGCTTAATCTGGTGATTTTGTTTGTGGTTATGCTGCTGGGTACTTATACGGGCTATCGCCTGACCGAGCTCAGACGTTTCAAACCTTTGGTTAAGGAATAACGGCCATGTTCGGAAAGCTTTTTGGCAAACTGGGCCAGCCCTTCGGAACTCCGTAAAGCCGGCGTGCTGGGAATGAACCGGCGCAACTATAATGTCATAGCCAAATATAATCCCCGCCGCCTCTACCCCTTGGTGGACGACAAAGTGCAAACCAAAACGCTTGCAAACAAAGTGGGAATCAATACGCCGGGGCTTATCGGAACGATTGAGTTTCAGCATGAGGTCAAAAATCTGCTGAGCATCATAAAGGATTACACAGAGTTTGTGATTAAGCCGGCACAAGGCAGCGGCGGCAAAGGCGTGTTGGTGATTACCGGCTATCGTGACCAGATTTTTACCACCGCTTCAGGGCGCAAACTAAGTTACGACGACGTTTACCGGCACGTTTCCAACATCTTAAGCGGCCTTTACAGTCTGGGCGGACAATACGATACCGCCATTCTTGAAGAACTGGTGCATTTTTCAAACATCTTCAAAGACTACAGTTATCAGGGAGTTCCCGATGTCCGGGTCATTGTTTACAAGGGTTTTCCGGCCATGGCCATGACCAGGCTGCCGACCAAAGCCTCCGAAGGGCGGGCCAATTTGCATCAGGGCGCCGTCGGCGTGGGATTGGACATTCGCACCGGAAAGGCTCTTAATGCAGTTCAATGGAATCTGCCAATCAAAAATCAGCCGGACACCGGTTCGGATTTAATGAACATTCAGGTTCCCTATTGGCGCGAACACCTGATTATCGGCGCTAAAGCTTATGAGATGACCGGGCTGGGATATTTGGGAGCAGACATCGTTCTCGACGCATTCCGCGGACCGATGATGTTGGAGCTAAACGCCCGGCCGGGGCTGGCGATTCAGATTGCCAACGGCAAAGGGCTGGCAGCGCGTCTCAAGGAGATTGACAAATACTATCCGAAGAAGCAAATGACTGCGGAAGAACGGGTCGACTACGTTCTGAACGAAAGACGATAACTTGATTTAAGCCTGACAGCGTTTATTTAAAAGACATCTTGAAATTTAAAGGAGCAATATCAAAATGTCTTTTAACATATTGAAAATAGACACGTCTATCCGCGGGCACAAAGATTCTTTCTCTTCACGGATGGGAGAATATGCCGTCAAAACCATTCAAAAAACCTTCGGCAGCGGAAACATCGAATATCTTGACCTCTACAAAACCCCGATGCCCTACCTCACTTCCGAGTGGGACGAAGCGGCGCACACGCCTTTGGGACTGCGCAGCGAAGCCCAAAACAAAATGCTTGATGCCGTTGATATGAAACCGTTGATACGAAACGACATTTATATCTGCTGTCTGGCCGGTTACATGTATGACGTTCCCGCAACCTTCAAAAGTTTTCTGGAGCATATGGTACAGTTTGACGTTACCGTTAACGCCAATTGGAGCCCCCGGCTGCAAAACAAAAAAGTTTTGACCATTGCCGCCTGGGGAGATGACTATGACAGCGTTACCCCGGAAATCGGTTATGAATTTGTGGTAAAAAAATCTTTCGAGCTGTTGGGTATCAAGGAAATAAAATTTTTCAACATCTTTAACACCAATGAAATCACGGCAACCGAGGACACGGTTCAGACGCAGTTGGAAAAAGAAATAATCAGCTGGAAATAACGGTTGTCAACATCGGAAAATGAACGCTTAACAAAACATCCGACATCATATATCCTAGGTTTAATCATAAACCAAGGAGGAATAATGGCAGAACGTTTCAAGCTGGTCGGCGGAGTCTTTAACCTTATACTCAGAGACGGAAAGGTTTTAATGGAGCTGCGCAAAAATAAATTTGACGCAGGTTTATACAGCCTGGTCGGAGGCTGTATGGAAGACGGCGAAACCGTCAAACAGGCTGCCGTTCGCGAAATAAAGGAAGAAGTCAATCTTGAGGTCAGAGAAGACGATTTGAAAATCATTTCGGTTCTTCACCGGATTACGCCTGCTCCCGACAGCTGGCAATCTATCGAATTTGTCATGGCAACGGAAAAGTTCAGCGGCAATCCGGCATTGATGGAAAATGACGTTTGCGGAGACCTGCGCTGGTTTCCTCTCACCGAACTGCCTAAAAACATTTCTTTATATGCAAAACAGGCAATTGATAACTATATTAACAATGAAAGCTTTTCCGAAATCAATTTTTAGAGAGAAAACATATGGCTAAAGATACATCCAAAGAAAATTCAAGCAAAAAGAACCCAAACTTCTGAAAAATGCCGAAGCTAAAAAGCTCGGCAAAAGCAGCACCAAAGGCTTAAAAGCGGCAGAAACAAAAAAACTGGCCGTCAGCAAAACCCGTGCTAAAAAAATCAAGCATTCGTATCAGGCAAAAGATCCCGAGAACGCCCTGTTGTTAAAATTGAAAGACGGCGACGTCGTTATCGAGATGCTGCCGGAAGCGGCTCCCAACCACGTTGCCAGAATAAAGGAACTGGTCCGTGCCGGCTTTTACAACGGTTTAAAATTCCACCGCGTAATAGACGGCTTTATGGCGCAAACCGGTTGCCCTTACGGAACCGGCACCGGCGGCAGCGGTAAAAAGCTTAAGGCGGAATTTAATCAGGTTCCCCATAAACGGGGAAGGGTGTCGATGGCTCGTTCAATGCTGCCGGACTCCGCCGACAGCCAGTTTTTATCTGTTTCGGCGACTGTGACTGGCTAAACGGCCAATATACGGTATGGGGACAGGTTACCAGCGGTATGGAACACGTTGATGCCATTAAGCGCGGCGACGGTCCCAACGGTGCAGTCAGCGAACCTGACGAAATCATCAGTATGACAGTTATTGCCGACATATAATCTCCATTCTCCCTTATTGTGGCAAAAAGAAAACCTTGACGTTTCAAACGTCAAGGTTTTCAAGTTTTTCGGATAAAATCAGCGGTTCATCACTTCATGCTCAACCTCTGCATAAGAAGCAATATGAAGCTCCAAAGTACTTTCCGGAGTCAGCGCCTCAAACGTCTCGCGACTGATAAAGCCGAGGTTTTCATTTAAGCTGTTGCTGCTTCCGTTGGTAACATAGCGGCTAAACACTGACACCTCAAACCTTGCCGAAGAGAAATTCTGGGCAGCTATAACATTTGCTCCCATTAAATGAGTGTTTACATAAACAGGACAAACATTAAAACGACCGTTTATATTCAGCGATATTTGCCGATCGGGCAAACCGCTTGTCAATCGAACGGATTTGATAACTTTGGTTTCTTTCTCCCGTTTGACGCCATCCCTCTCGGCCAAAGCACGAAACATCCAATGTCCGGGAGTTAACGGCTCCGTATCGGTGAGTGTCATATTGAAACTGATTTTTTCAGTTTCATAGTTATAGACGACATCATAAGTGACATACTCGATGCTGACCGGCATTCCGTCTTTGTCGTATATCGGGCGCGCGGCAAGAAAGGTCTTAATCCTGTTCAGATAATAACGTTCATCCGACTGACGAAGCGCCTCAGGACATTTTTTGGCAGGAATTCGATCTATTTCCTGATCCGGACCTGACATTCGGCGAAATCCGTCATCCCATTTATGCCATTCAACCTTTACGGCTCCCTTTAAAAATACCGTCTACTCTCTTCGGAAGCAAAGCCTGAAACTTTGTATCCATTTCTTTCATAACAAACACTTTGTTGTTAACTTTCTGATTTTGTTCCGTTGTTTTCATAACATTTAATGTTTATAGAGGATTTGTCTGCCTTATCCTCTTGATTAAAAAATAAATTAATTAACACTACATACAAACATTATGACGGTTTACAAAAAAACAGAACAGGTCCTACAACTGACTTTGTCTGTTTGATATTTTCAATAATACCTTAATAATGCTCATATGATGCTATCAGTCATATCATATTTTCAGATTATTGCCAATTATTTTTTGCGGTAACTAGACAAAAAAATCCCTTATCACGAGGATAAAGGACTTTTTTAAAACAAATAATTAAAAATACTGATAAAAAAAATGCAGACAATACAATTCCGATGATGAGAGAAGCTATTGCGCCGTTCAGTTTCAGAAGCTTAGCGCTGCAAAAAAAAAGCTCCCCAGCAGGACAAGGGAAAAAGATAATTCCGGCCGAAAGGTTTACCAACCAGAAATTGTCTTTGTCATTATAAAGCTGCAAAAATAACACATAAGCAAAAAAAAGCACTCAGACCGGCATATGACAACACGGTTAAAGCACGATTTAATTTTTTGATGTTCTCATAATACTTAAATAATTAGTGTGAATAGCGTTAATATATCATACCGGTACAAATGTAAAGAAGAGAACATTTTATTTTTGAAGTGAAGATACGACAGCTAATGCCGCTTTCAGGCCATCAGCCGCAGCTGAGACAATGCCTCCGGCATAACCGGCCCCCTTCCCCGCAAGGATACAATCCCTTTACCGGACTTTCAAAATTTTCATCGCGGGGCAAACGCACCGGTGAAGAACTCCGCGTTTCCACCCCGGTCAATACGGCTCCCGGCATGGCAAACCCATGCAGCTTTTTATCCATTTCGACAATTGCCATACGCAAGGTATCGATTATAAACGCAGGAAATACGTCGTCAAGGCTTCCCCACTCGACGCCGCGTGAATAACTGGGCATAACGTCGGCAAACGTTCGTGAACGCGATTGTTTCAGAAAATCTCCGACCAATTGTGCCGGTGCACGATAGCTCCGGCCTCCGGCGGCAAAAGCGGCATTCTCGAGCCGGCGTTGAAAATACATTCCCTGCAGCGGGTGTTCTCCGCCGAAATCCCGAGGCGTCACTCCTACCAACAACGCCGAATTGGCATTTGTTTCATTTCTCGCGTAATAGCTCATTCCATTTGTCACCAGGTGTTCCGGCTCCGAAGCGGCCGCAACCACCACTCCTCCGGGACACATACAAAACGTATAAGCGGAACGGCCGTTGGGAAGATGCACGGACAACTTGTAATCTGCAGCGCCCAAAGCCGGATGCCCGGCAAAATCATGATACAGCGCCCTGTCTATCAAAATCTGAGGATGCTCAATGCGGGCGCCGACGGAAAAAGCCTTTGCTTCCATCGGGATATGGCGGCGATACAGCATTTCAAAAGTGTCGCGGGAGCTGTGTCCTACGGCAAGAAGCACTGCCGACGTCGGCAGTTCGTAAACGTCTCCGATCGCATTGCGGATGCTCAGACTGTATATTTTTTCGTCGCGGAGATTAATGTCAACCAAACAATTTTCAAAACGGTATTCACCGCCGAGCGAAACGATTTTACGGCGTATCTGCTGAACAATCAGAGCCAGCCGGTCGGTTCCGAGATGGGGCTTGGCCAGATACAATATCTCATCAGGCGCGCCGGCAGACACAAGCTCGGCAAAAACTTTCGCCGTATGAACGTCTTTTTTGATGCCGGTCATTAATTTGCCGTCAGAAAAAGTACCGGCTCCCCCTTCTCCAAACTGTACGTTTGAATCAGAATTGAGTTTTCCGGTTTTCCAAAACAAGTTTACATCGTTTTGCCGCTCGGGAACGGGCTTTCCCCTTTCAAGTATTATCGGCCTCAAACCGGCCTCAGCCAGAATCAAAGCGGCAAACATCCCGGCCGGGCCGCTGCCAACGACGACCGGACGTTCTTTAACGGCATCAAGTCTGGGCACCGTCAGCGGCGCTTCGGTTTTCTGTTCTTCCACATAAGGCCAGGAGGTTTGTCTCAAAACCGCCGGTTCGTCAACAAACTCGGCATCAACGGTACAAATAAAATGCACATTGGTCCGGCTGCGAGCGTCAACGGCTTTTTTGACCAATTTCCAATTCAGACACTCAACATCCGTTTCCAACGTTTGGCAAAGGATATCCCGCAGGGCAGACTGCGGGGTCGACAAAGGAATCTTAATGTTGCTTATTCTTAACATATCAAGCCTTTCATATTCAGTTGGCTTTTTATAGCTCATCATTTGAAAAACTTAAAGCTTTTTCGCATTATCAGTAAAATAAAATATTGTAAAATGACAAAAATGTTATATTATTGTCATATTATGAGAAAACTTTTGTCGTACATATTAATCGCGGTATTTGCCCTGTCGCTTTTCGACGTGGTAGATGTGAACGATATTTGCCTGGGAGATAAAATTATCTTTTCCACGACGGATACCGATGCCGACAACCCTGACGACGACTTAAGTTCATATGAATATCATTTTTCCGCGTCACCCTTGTTTTTTGCCAAAGAAATAAAAGTAGCCGAGCGTTTTGAAACGGCAGGCATTTCCGAACATTTGCCGGCGAAGGACGATCCGCTGACCGGAAAGCTTAACACAAACAACCTCTATCGCCCGCCGATTATCTGATTTTCTTTAATTTTGAGCAGCAGTTAACTTCATCCGTCTGTCTTGAGTCGGAACGTTAATTGTTATAAGCAATTGATATTTTAAGGAAACTGATATGACTGACAAACAAGAAACCGGCGTATTTATCATTTGGGAAAAAGGGCGTTATCTGAGCGTTCCCATCCTTCGTGACATCAGCACCGAATTTGAGATAAAAAAAGTATTTGAAATGTATTGGCCCAAACAAGAGTTTGCCGTCCGACTGGCCGATTTTTACGGAAAGAACCTGCCTCGGGGCTGCCATAAGGAAAAAAGAAATGCGGATGCGGCAAATTTTTAATCGCGGTCGTTCGGGACAAACATCCCCGTTATAATGACGCCGGCAACAATTTAAATATGCTTCAGGCGAAATACCGTTACCGCGACTGGTTTGGCGGAAACAACTTTATTCACGGCAGCGACAATAAAAAAGAAGGTGCGGAAAACATTTATAAACTGCTGGGAATAAGCCCGGAAGAATTTAATTTTCGTTATCCGCAAAGCTGGGACGGCAAAATTGAAAATTATACCGCCCCGGCCCGTGTTTCGGATAACCCGGCATATTCTTCAGGCTTTTGGCAATGGTTGAACGGCTTGGGGCGCCAATTGGCGAAAAACCTGAATTTGTGGTAGTTATTTGTCGGTATAGATTTCGTCCTCATCCTCTTCATCTTCGGCTCTTCCGAACAAAATCTGCCACATGGGTTTGCGGTACATCCACAAATTGATGGCCCCAAGAACGACAGACATCGAACCGAAAAGGTAAAGCATATAATACCAGTTCAACTGGCTGGCCGACATCATGACATCCTGCTGGTTTACCCGCAGGAAGCCGATGGAAAGAGAGGTTATGACAAAGGCGATGATAAAAGCGAATGTCCAGATTTTGTGCTGGACATTCTTTTTACAAAAAACGCCGTTAAAACATAGAGCAAAACAAAAGATAAAAACAAATACAATTCCATAGGTTCCCCCTTAAACTACAAACAAACAGATAAGACTGATTATAGATATAAGCGGAGGAAAACCCTTTTCAACAAGAAAGACTGCAAATTCTCAGTCACGCGAAATTACCGGCCACTTTCCCTCGGCAACTTGTTGCAGGGTTGGATTCACCATACCGAAACGCGCATTGTAAATCCAGTAATTGGCGGTTACGCGTTCTATATATATCCGGGTTTCCGAGGAGGGTATTGCCTCAATGAAAAGAAGCGGATCATTCCCGTAACGGGTATTTTTTTCCATTTGGCAAGGTTTCCGGGACCGGCGTTATAAGCGGTCATCATATAAAAAAGATTGCCGTCCACAATCGGTTTGGCCATGAGGTAATCAACATATTTTTGTCCCAGTTCCAAATTGTAATCCGCCCGGAGCAAACGGTTTTTATCCTGTTTGATGCTGACATCTTTGGTAATATGATAAGCGGTGTTGGGCATCAGCTGCATCAGACCGCGGGCTCCTGCCGGACTCTGAGCCTCGGGACGAAAAGACGACTCCTGACGAGCCAAAGCCAGAACCAAGGCCTTGTCAACTTTCCAGCCGCTGGCGGGAACCCAGGACGGAATCGGATAAGCAACGCCGTCATAAGACTTTTCGCTGCCGATATCCTTAGAATTGTTGCAGGCATAAATAGCCAGAGCGTGCATCTGAAACTGATTGGCAATATAAATCGTCGCTTCCTGCTGTTTTTCGCTCATATCATTATAGCCGTGGCGCAATTCGTCTTCAGCCAGATTCTCCTTTTTGGCATGAATCAGGATAACTGCGCGTCGGATTGAGGGAGAAGCCAGCAGCTCGTAAACATAATCGTAGCTGTCAAAGTTATTCAGATAAGCCACGGCATCCCAATTATAGTTCATCGGCAGCCCCAGCTGATAGCCAGCCAAGATGCCGTAAAAAGTATGTTTATACCCCGAAGCCAGTTTGAGCATTTGGCGCGCCTGCTTCGGCTGATTCAACCGGCTATAGGCACGATATCCCCAATAGCCGCCGGCCGAGACCAGCCACTCGTCGGAATTTTTCGATTTGGCAAGCCGGGAGAAATAAGAGGCGGCATCTTTATAATGTTTCATCCGCCATGCCGACAGCCCGGCCACCCAGGCTGCGGTTCCGGAGGTCCGGCGGCGTGACGCTTTGACGCCCCATTGCCATGCCAATTGATTATAATTGTCTACAAAATACTTCATTGCCAGAGTTGCAGCCATATCGTCCCAGTATTTATCCGGGGCAAGCATACGAAAACGCTTTTGTTCCAATACAAGACGCGCCATTTTAGTTTTTCCGCGGTTCATCGCTTTGCGAAACTTTGCCACCTGACGGCGGAGGTATTCCTTTTCCGCCGGCGTGCGCTTTTCGATATCCTTATTGTCCCAGCCGCTGATAAACGCAGCCTCCGATACTTTTTTGGGTTTGGTCAGTCCGGCGGCGCCACCCTTGCGGACCGCAAGGTTATAAATCCGGTTAGCCTGAGGATGGTCATAATATTTTGCCAGCCAGTCCTTTAATTCGTCATAAGAGGCTTTGTAACCGCGACTCAGATATTTTTCGGCCAGAGCATGACCAAGAATGATATTGTTTTCCAGTTTGCCGACCAATTTGTCTGCGGTTTTAAAATCTTCGGCATCAATCGCCCGAAAAATTTTTTTATACAGCGAAACGTCATCCCTGCTGATGAGCAGGTAATCCAGTATCTTGTTATAGGTTGTCGGATTGATGACGTTTATCAGGCAGCTTTCGGCAGCCTTAAGCGGTGCAGAAAAAACACACTGCGCCAAAACAACAGCGATGAAAAAAAACTTTTTTAACACCTAGTTATTCTTCCGTATTGCACGCAGCCACGTAATTTTGGATGCACACTCGGCCGAGCTCATACCTTTAACGCGGCAACGGTTAACAACAATATTAGGCATTTTATCCATCGTATAGCAGCCGTCACCGACCAAAGCGTAGTCAAAATAAGTCGGCGAATTCGGCGGAACATCTACAAAGGACAAGTTGGTCGTCATACCCGGCCAAACCAGCTTAACGTCCAAATTAATCAGACGGCTGTTGAGATTGGTATTAACAAAAAACGGACATCGCAGGTTGATTGGCCGCCAATGGAACGGTCTATGCGAAAATCCGTATAATAAAGAAAAAATCTGAGAAGACGAGCGAACCGGATTTCCCTTGTCGTCGACAGCGTTCATCGAGACGTAGCCGCGTTTAGAGCCGTCAGTCGTTTTGGTAAATAAAATCAACGGCGTGTCCTGAGGCATAAAGATGTCTTCACCGGCATTTTTGCCTTTGTTTCCGGCAGTCCGGGGAGCCGGTTTCAGACCGCTTTGGATTGAAACCTTATCATTAACGGCAGGCACCGCCGGCGCAATGAGGCGTTCCGGTGAAGTTTGCACGGCAGACGGCAGCTTAACATCCTGCACTGCAGGTTGGGAAGTCACTCCTGCAGACGGTCCGAACGACTGGGCAAAAGCCGAACCTGCTGCAAAGACAGCAACGGCGGCTGATGTTAAAAGCTGACTGTACTTCACGCGTTTTCTCCTTATTCAGGTAAGGTTAGCCCTGTTTTCCGGGATTAGAATCGGCTGATGGGGGATTAGCGTCGCCATTGCCGCCGGTGTGGCCGTCGTCAATGTCTTTGAAGCTGTTGGCCAATTCATTGATGGCATCAATGGTTTCCGTAAACAAACGGTTGACCTCGGATTTTTCCTTTTCGGCCTGAGTTTGTTCCTGGGTCTGAATTTCCTGCATGGAAACGGCGCTGAACTCGGTATAATATTCAGGATTGCTGACCGAGACGAATCGGAAGATATCGCCGCAGGCATTGCTGCCCCGGCCTCCGGTTGCGGTTGCTCCCGAACCGCCGGTAGTACAATTGGAAACGTTGATTTCAACGTCATTCAACAACAGGAAGCAACGATCGGTATTGACCTTGGTGCGCATAGTCACCTGCTGATAAGGCTTTAACGGCGGCAGCTTAAGGTTTAAGGAAACGCTTTTATCATTATAATCCGAAGTAGAATAACGGGAAACATTGCGGCGGCTGAGACGAATAGCCTCTTTTTCTGCGCGCTGTTCCTGCTCTATCGTATCGGACACGACATCGTCAGGCCATACCAAATTCAAGGTCGCATTAGTTACCTCACTGCCGGTACGGTTGAAGAAAGTCGCTCCCAAGTCGCAGGAGGTTACGATGCCGTCAGAATTTTTTATCGGATTGATATCGTGAATCTTAAATAAAACGGCATTGTCAGCAGCATGCGCCGCTCCGATATAAGAAGCCAAACCAACGCTTAAGCACTGAACTAACACTTTTTTGTTCTATTCATTTTACTTCCCTTAAATTGAATTTCAAAATTTTTAATTTTCAACAATAATAACTTTATTTTTATAAAATACCAATAAATAGTGAAAGAATTGATAACAACTAAGACTCTTTTTTCACTGTTCATCTGTTTGTAAAGGCGCAGGACGTCGGACCAGGCCTTGGCTTTTTGTCCCGGCGTGCGCAACAGATAGGCCGGGTGAAAGCTGGCAAGCACCATGGCTTTTTGTCCGTTTGATTTGGTATATTCCATCCATCTTCCGCGCATTTTGGATATGGAATCAGCCGTATCCAGCAAAGCATTGGCCGCACTGCCGCCCAAGGTAAAGATAAAATCAGGGTTAATGATATCCAGCTGTCTTTTCAGAAAGGGCAGACAAACGGCGATTTCCGAATCCAGCGGCGTACGGTTTCCGGGCGGACGCCAAGGCAGAATATTGGTGATGTAATACTGCGTGCGGTCCATATGGACGGCTGCCAGCATTTTATCAAGCAGATGGCCGCTGCGACCGACGAAAGGAACGCCGATGCGATCTTCGTCCGCTCCCGGCGCTTCTCCGATAAACACGACCCTCGCCTGCGGATTGCCGTCGCCGAATACGGTATGGGAGGCTGTCAGCTTAAGCGCACAACCGTCAAAATTTTCAACCGCTTTACGAAGCTCATCCAAAGAATCAATCGACGCACATAAGTCCTTGGCGTTCTGCGTGGCATTCAGCGTCGCCTGTGCAAGCCCGGTCGTAGCCTGACGTACCGGCGCCGGCTCGGCAGGCTTTTTCACCAAAGCAGACAAAACCGAAGCCGCCGGCTTGGGCACGACAGCCTTTTCCGCCGGAGCCATTGCAAACGGAACGTCGCCGCAGGTTTCCTCAACCCCGGCGCAAATATACCACTCAAGAACGTGCTCTACTGAATCTGCTTCGTTTACCATAGGTTTTAAGTTAGACGAATTCTCATATTTTGCAAGATAAAACATTTATTTACACAAATTTAATAATATATTTAAAAGGCTATTGTATGATTTGAAAAATTGACTAATATAAAAAGTCGGTAAAAGTTAGGATTGGTTATTCTCATGGCAAAATTCGGTTTTTTAGGCATCCTTTTGATTTCTATTGCTCTTTTCGGTTCCTGTTCCAACAACGGCGGACTCAAAAGCAGCAATTCCATCATGCCGGTGCACAGTTCCGACCAGCAGGGAAGCTCGCAAAAATCCTACGGCGCTTATATTGCAGGCCGGGTCGCCCACCTGCGCAAAGACTTTAACAAAGCTTCCGATTACTACATTCAGGCTCTGAAAATAGACCCCGACAACAAAGAGCTTGTCAGCCGCCTGTATTTGCTGCTGGCCTCTAAAGGAAGAGTGGATGAAGCGGCTTACTATGCCCAGGAATCATTAAAAAACGGCGACGACAACAATTTCATTTACGTCATTCTGGCGGTTCAGGACATGAAGCAAGGCCGCTACGCCGAAGTCCAAAAAGACCTGAAGAGCCTGGACAATCCTATTTACAAAAGAATTCATCAACCCGTTGCTGATAGCCTGGTCTTATGCGGGAGAAAACAAGCCGGACAAGGCTCTGAAATCGCTTCAGGTTTTGAAAAAAGAGCCGAGTTTTAAGGCTTTGTACAACTTTCACGCCGGTATGATCAACGACTACTTCGGACGCAACCGAGAAGCGCAAAAACATTATGAAGTCATTGTGGAAGAAGAGCAGCTGGAAATGTCTTTCAGGGCTTTGCAGATTATCAGCAACTTCTATATTCGCACCGAACAAAAAGACAAGGCCCTGGCCTTAGTCGGCAAATACAACGATGAGAAAATCCTCGGCGATATGCTGAAAAACCTCAGCAGCAACATTCGCGCGGCCGATGCCAAGTCAACCAAACCGATTATCAACAATCCCAACGTCGGATCAGCAGAAGCGTTGTTTAGTATTGCCGCCACACTGCGCCAAGGCGCGGCAGGCATTGATTTGGCCCATATGTTCATCAGTATGGCCATTTATCAAAATCCGCAATACGATTTGGCTAAAATTTTATTGGCGGACATTTTGGAAAGCCGCGAAATGTATGCCGATGCCAACGAAGTTTACGACAGTATTTCCAAAGCCTCAGAAGCCTATTATACCGTACAGTTAAAAAGGCCAACAATCTGGTGATGATGGAAGATTACAACGGTGCCGAGCTGTTATTAAAATCCCTGGCTCTTGATTCAGGAAACTATCAGCTTTATCTGGACCTCGGTGATATCCTGAGAATGAAAAACAAGCCCGAGGAGGCCATTAAATATTATCTGCAAGCGTTAAAACGCCTGCCCAAAATTGAAAGTCAGCATTGGGCTTTGTATTATGCTCTGGGAATTTCTTATGAACAAAACGGCCAATGGAACAAAGCAGAAAAAGCGTTTAAGACGGCCCTTGCCCTCAGCCAGAATCATTATCTGGTTTTGAACTACCTCGGATACAGCTGGATTAAGCAGGGACGCAACGTAGACCAAGCCTTTTCCATGATTGTTGACGCATACAATCAGGCGCCTAACGACGGAAACATTACAGACTCTCTCTGGGGTGGGCTAATCTGGGGTATTACCGCATGGCTACGGATTATCTGGAAAAAGCAGCCGAAATAGAACCCTCGAATGCGGTTATCAGCGACTACCTGGGTGATGCCTACTGGTTTGGCGATCGTAAAAACGAAGCGCGTTTTCAGTGGAAGCATGCCTTGACCATGAAAGACGACAGCGGAGAGCTCATCCGATCCGACGTCAAATCCAAAATTGAAAACGGCATAAAGAAAGAGCCTTCCCTTTCTTACGATAAAAACATTATAGAAGAACAAATTAAGCTCATAACAAAGAATAAAAACAAAACCTCGGAACCCGGGGTTTTATTTTTATTTGGTCTATACCGTGCAATCATCTATTTACTTTTTTTATTTCTTTGTTATAATAAGAACTGACCCTGTGGGTTCCGGTATTAATTATTTAACAAAGGACGGTGTGACATGAAGTATTTCAAATTTGTTTGTTATTCCCTGTTATTGATGCTCTTATTCAATACCAGCTCTCTTTATGCCGCACCACCCCTGACAGACCACACACAACACACACCACTGTCGTTAATGCCGGAACCCCTCTCCGTGTCTCGCGACACCTTTCACTTGCCGCAACCTGGTGGCTCCCCGATTGGCAAGGCAGTCGTTCTCCGCGGTTCTGATGATGCCGGTGGCGGGGACCATGACGGCAACTGTGAGAAAAACTACGGAATGCATACGCCTTCCAATATTGACAACAGATATATCTGTTCCAAGTATAACTACAATGTGACCTCTTCTCTCAAATGTCACGTTAACTGTCGTTGTAAGGACGAATATAAATACACTTCTTCCAATTGTTCCGGTAAATATACCGTTTCCGGAAGTTCTTGCGAGGGCAAATATAACCAATGTGTATGCAAATCCGAGTTCAAATACAATTCTTCCAACTGTTCGGGAGAATATGAAGTATCAGGAACCTCCTGCGGCGGTAACTACAACGGCTGTACCATCCGCCCTGAATGTACGGTTTCTTCCATGAGCTGTACCTATGGCTGCGCCGGATACAACTCCTGTGACCGGTGTACCTCCTGCAAGTCCAATCCCGATTGTGACGTTTCCGACAAGTCCTGCGATTACGGTTGCGCTTCGACCAATTCCTGTGGCAAGTGTACGTCTTGCAAATCTTGTACTCCGTCGGCAAACGAGACCGGCTGCACCTATGGGACGGAATCTTGTTCCGACGGCTGCGGCGGAACCAGACTGTGCTGCAAAGGGCATACCCACAGCTACAGCTGTCCATCGGGCTACAGCAGTTCAAACTCTTGGGGAAGTTCGGCTCAGACTGCTTCCAAGACCTGTTCCTGCGGCGCAACTTCGGGTACCTGTTACAAAGCCCCCGCTCATACCCATAGCTACTCCTGCCCCAGCGGATACTCTGCTTCGACCTGCTCATCCAATTACATCCAAACCGGGACAACAGCTAAAGTCTGCTCTTGCGGTGCAACTTCCGGTACCTGCTACAAGTGCAGCCAAAACATGCTCTGATGGTGGCTATGTATCGTCCTGCCCAAGCGGTCAAACCGGAACTGCCGTATCTTATGCTGGATTAACTTGCTACAATAATTGCCATTATTATATGCTGAGAATATATAAATGTGTCAATGGAACATCCTTTGGTAACCCAGCTGCATTGCATTGTTGTTTAACGTCTAACAACGGAAAATACAGAGTCATGGGCAGTACATTAGGGGGTGATGCATCCTGTACAACAGACGCAAAGTCCGATGCCTTCTGTGCTCCTTATGTTGGTGGTCCTGCATATTATTTTGACTGTCCGTAAACTTCAAACAGTTTAGGCAAGTAGTATTAACCATTCGAACTTCGTTCGCCCAGCCCCAAGGCAATGCAAGCCTAAAGGCTGGGCTGGTATATCTAAATCTCCCCACTTCCGTCGATAATGTTACATTCAAAGCATAAATATAATCAATAAATTTTGGAAATTTGGTATATTTGAATATCCCGGGCTTAACATCCATCCAGAGGCTGCACTCCGATATTGACAAAATTTTAAACAAAAGATATAGTAAGAATATTACAAATATAATTATGAAATAAAATTTTAATTAATATGGAACAATTTTATTATTTATCAGAAACATTTTTGAAAGCCCGTTTTAATGTCTCTAAGCTATACAGCTATGTTTTGATCGAATATAGTGACGGTAAAAAAAGATTTATATCTTTTGGACAATTGATTAAATCTGCCCGAATGCAAAACCGCTTGTTTATTGACTTACGCCGAGGAAAATTATGTAATCCCTATGTTGAAGCTGCAAAAGAAAATGTTGCAACATTATAGGGCAGGCATTTGTATCTACAGACCCCAAACGCGTAACATCACAGTGACAGATCAAAACGGAGCAGTCAAACTGCAACTTAATTATAATGAGATTGAAAAAGTTTATAAAGACAGTTGGTTTACGACATTGAAAATCGTAGAAAATCCGCTTTGTCCACCCCTCAATCCTTTTGGCAGTAAAGAGTTTTTTGCCAGACATTTTAATGTAGATTTTAGGCGTTTAGCTCCGCGAATTATTTTCTACTCTCAGGAAGGCTTTTCACTTGGATTTGAGTATCAAGATGAATTTGGATATGTCTTTTTAATTGATATTTTCAAAGATACAATCTCGAAATATGACGGTGATAAATTTATGCTATTCAAAACAACAGATACGCAGTTATTTAAAATATGCGTTTATCAGGGTAAACCTGGTTATTATGTTGAGACGGAAGAAAGAAGCGAGGTCAATAGCGATGAACCTCTGGTAAAACTCAACTTTTTACAGACAAAGCTTGATGACCTTTACCGTACCAGCTGGTATAGCAGAACCATTACCCGCCGAGGATGGACCAAATATCGTCAAGTTGTCTTTTCATAGTTGTGCAGGATGTTACATAAAAAACCGGAACGTAGAACACTCCGGTTTTTTATGTCTCTAAATTATGAAGCCTGTTTGTCTTCCTGTTTGCGCAGGATAAATTTCGGCTCTGTTTTATCGTTGATGACTTTCTCATCAATGACTATTTCCGCAACCTCTTTTTTATCCGGAATTTCATACATTAATTCCAACAGGTTGTCTTCCATAATTGCCCGCAAGCCGCGCGCACCGGTCTTCCGCTCGATGGCTTTTCTGGCAATTGCGCGCAAAGCGTCGTCGGTAAACGTTAATTTGACGTTTTCCATCTCAAACATGGTAACATATTGTTTAACCAAGGCATTTTTGGGCTCTGTCAATACTTTAACCAAAGCCTCTTCATCCAAATCGCCCAGCGTGGCAATAATCGGCAGACGGCCTACAAATTCGGGAATCAAGCCGTATTTCAGCAAATCTTCCGGCTGGACGTCCTTGATAATCTCGCCGATGCCGCGTTCCTCTTCTGCCGCAACCTTGGCTCCGAAACCAATGGAAGTGTCTTTGCCGCGGCGGCTGACGATTTTTTCCAACCCGGCAAAAGCGCCACCACAGATAAACAAGATATTGGTGGTGTCAACATGGAGGAACTCCTGCTGCGGATGCTTGCGTCCGCCCTGCGGCGGAACATTGGAAACCGTGCCCTCCAGGATTTTCAGCAGCGCTTGCTGCACGCCCTCACCGGTAACGTCGCGCGTAATGGACGGGCCGTCGGTTTTGCGGGTGATTTTATCAATTTCATCAATATAAACGATTCCGCGCTGAGCTTTTTCGATATCATAATTGGCATTCTGCACCAGTTTCAAAATGATGTTTTCAACATCTTCGCCTACGTAGCCGGCCTCGGTCAGCGTGGTTGCATCGGCAATGGCAAAAGGAACGTCCAAAACCTTGGCCAAAGTCTGCGCCAACAGCGTTTTACCGCTTCCGGTCGAACCAATCAAGATGACATTTGATTTGGCGATGTCGACATCTTTGTTTACCTTGTTGCTGTTAAGGCGTTTATAGTGGTTATAAACGGCGACCGACAAAACCTTTTTGGCAAATTCCTGACCGATGACATACTGATCAAGAAACTCCTTGATTTTTGAGGGCGAAGGAAGACTGCCGTCGGCGGTGGAACCCAGCGCAGATTTATTTTCTTCGGCCATTTCGTCAGCAACAATGTTGATGCAGACCTCAATGCACTCGTCACAAATATAAACACCGCGACCGGCAATCAGCTTTTTACCTCATCCTGCGACTTGCCGCAAAAAGAGCAGTGCAGGATTTCTTTATTGTTATTGTCTTTATTATCACTCATAAAGCGGCTCCTATTTTACAATATCTTCGCGAGAAGTAACGATATGATCAATCAGGCCGAACTTTTTAGCTTCTTCCGGCGTCATAAAATTATCACGCTCCATCGCCTTTTCGATAACGGAAAGCTTTTGTCCGGTATTGGCGGCATAAATTTTATTCAAACGTTTTTTCAAATCCAGAATCAAACGGGTGCGGATTTCCATATCCGTCGCCTGCCCTTGGAAACCGCCGGAAGGCTGATGAATCATAATCTGGGAATTCGGCAGAGAAAAACGTTTGCCGCGAGCTCCTCCGGCCAGCAAAAAGATCCCATGGAACAAGCCTGACCAATACACATGGTGTTAACATCGCAACTGATGTATTGCATGGTATCATACATCGCCATACCGGAGGTGACGGAACCGCCGGGAGAATTTATGTAAAAAGAAAATGTCTTTTTGGGATTTTCAGATTCCAAAAACAACAGCTGGGCACAAACCAGAGAAGACACCTCATCATTAACCTCTCCGGTCAGAAAAGATAATCCGCTCCTTGAGCAGACGAGAATAGATGTCAAACGAGCGCTCTCCTTTGGAGGTTTGCTCAATCACCATAGGCACCAAAGTGTTGTCATAAATTTCCAGCGAACTTTTGCTATACATTGCCTTTTCCTTACAATTGCTATTTTTAAGTATTTATTAGCACAATATATTCAATAAATTGTTAAAAAATGCTGTTATGAATAAAATTTATTCCGTATCAAAAACAAAGTCAAAATATCTGTCACTTTTTTTTATATAACTCTTCATCCAAGCGTTTCTTCCCCAACACCTCTATTAATGTCTGCTGAGAATTGTCATATAAAGAAACGCCTAGCCCTAATCGTCGGTTTGGAATATCAGCACCAATACCCTCTAATACTGTCGGAAAAATATCTACTCCCGAAAGCACCTAATCCATTATTAATCACTTAAAAAGATTAACATAAATATCCCGCAACAAATAATCAAAACAGCTGCTATTTGCCCCCATCCCAAACTTTCATTAAGAAGATAAAATCCAACCAATTGAGACAAAACAATACTTAAAGAAGTGGCTATAGGAAAAGCAATCGACAAAGCATACATTCTGATAATATATACCCATAACAAAAAGCTAATTCCATAAAAGGCAAAACCAATCATAAATTCTGTACTGACTATTTCTGAAGAGGTTTTTATTTTATATAAACCACCCAAGCTCAATAAGACTTGTGCAACTATGAGCAGCAGCATTCTTAGCATAAAGTTTAATCCTTTACAGCTGTTAAGATTAAATTCTTTCCGCAACAGCTTCCCCGAGTAACCTTATCCAGCAGGCGACTTAGAGGAATGACAAGTTTATCATATGATACAAGAAGTTTAGGATTTAACGAGCCATCTGTCGACGGTAAATACTTATAGACAACAGAGGCAAAAAATCCGCAAAAATCCATGTAACGACATTTTGTTACTCTGAAACCAGCCGATCTACATTTGGCGATAAGTTCTTTTCGAGAATAGCGGCGATAATGCCCGACTTTTTTATCCATAGCAGAATATAAAAACTGAAAAGCAGGAACATGTAAAAACAACTTTCCTTCCGGCAGCATTGTTTCATACATTTGTTTTAGAACAGATGTATCATCTTCAATGTGTTCCAAAACATCCAAAGAATAAATGAAACCAGCTTTTTCAGTCAGTTCTCCAATATTTTTTCGGGTTTGAAACCTCTTTAAGATAAGGCATCATATTATCCGCAGGTTCTATACATACGATACTTGTCCCCAAAATATCTTGTAACTTTCCGGCATACAATCCGTTTCCGGCTCCAAAGTCTACAATTTTTCCTTTTGCTTCCGTAATGCCTGCATTTATTATTTCATCGGTAATATACTGTATATGATTGTGCGCCAGATTCATTACATCCAAATTATCTTCACCGCTGTATTCCATATGAATTATCCTTTTTTAGGCCGACTATATTGCAAATATGATAATCTTCGGTTTTCCTTGCGGGTTTTGCTAAGACTGTCCAATATAAAACCAACAAATAAACTAACCACGGCGCAAATCATCATACCCATTGACAGGATGGCCGTGGGGAAATGAGGTACCAACCCGGTATTCCAATATTCCTGCAGCACGGGAATACCAAGAAACAAAGACAGTAAAAAAAGTATGGCAAAAATCACACTGAAGAAATATAGCGGACGTTCTTCCTTAATTAAGGTAACAATCATCATTAAAATCCGGAAGCCATCTTTGAAAGTAGAAAGCTTACTAACGGAACCAATCGGCCGAGCAAAATAATCTGTTTCAACTTCTTTCATCGGTATACGCGATGAAAAGGCGTGCACTGTTAATTCCGTTTCAATTTCAAAACCGGCTGATTGAGCCGGAAAAGTTTTTACAAAACGACGCGAAAAGACCCGATATCCTGACAACATATCCGTCAAATGGTGATTGAAAAAATACTGCACCAATTTGGTCAACAAGACATTTCCCCAACGGTGCCCTACCCTATATGCAGCCAAATCAACTTCTTTACGGGACCCTATGACCATATCGAGATTATTATCCAACAACTCTTTAACAAGTATCGGCGCTTTTGCAATATCATAGGTTTCGTCACCATCACTCATGACATAAATATCTGCGTCAATGTCAGCAAACATCCGACGAACAACGTTTCCTTTCCCTGCAAAGGCTCTTGTCTCACGATAGCTCCTGCTTTACAAGCGATTTGAGCCGTTTTGTCGTTGAATTATTGTCATAAACATATATTTCGGCTTCAGGTAAAACTTTATGAAAGTCTTTTATAACTTTTTCTATTGCCTGTTCTTCATTATAACACGGAATAATTACTGCAATTTTATTTTCATTCATTTATCATTGCTCCCTTGAGGAAAAAACTGCTCCTTTGATTCATTAGGAACACAAATGCTCAAATTGTACATATTATTAAACAACTTGCGGCAATACATATTTTTTAAATTCATTTAATCTTTCAGTATGCAGATTATATTTAAATATTTTGGTTTCAGCTATAACAGCTATTTCAGGACCATTATGAGAGGCCAGTGCATTTTTGAATCAGGTTCTGCCAAGACGGCATTGAGAATAAATCCTGGTCTTTATTCCATGTATAAGCCTGCTGCTTGACCAAAACGCCACGAATGTTTTTGTTCTGCCCCAAAAAAAGGCAGAACGAAAGAACTCGGAAGGTTATATAACTTTATTAAAGTATTATCAGGAATATTGATATCTTCAATATCAACAAAGCGCTTATAACTTGATAAACTCTTATATTCGCCCTGTGTTGGCTTTTTCTTTGTTAAATCATACAAAAGAGTCTGCTTTAGCTGATAATCATCCTTTCGTTGTTCCCAAGTGTCACTGAAAAACGGCGTCATAACCAACGAGTAAAATACAACTATGCCTATTGAAATAAACAGTATTTTGGCAATCCGAGCCTGAGGAAGAAACTCCACAAAAAACTTTACAATAAACATTGCCACAAAAAGTTCTAAAATGATGTAGTAGCGGGTTATCGTAAACATTGTCAACCAGAGCACATAGCTGATAAACAGCCATAATGCCGTAAATAAAAAAAATACGATTGTATGTTCTTATTTTTTTCTCTTTTCCAAAACAAAGATATACAATATACAACAAACATTACGTATATAAACAACAAACGATAATCTAAAATTAAAGCATTACCTTCTGTCCGTCTTTGAAAAAAGGCAACATAAAAAGGATAAAAGATATACTCCCAAATGCTCTTGGGCAAAAAGGTATCATCTCTAAAATTTTCAGCAGGGAAATATTCGGATTGGAAAATACCATTTAAGAACAGGAAAAACGGATTTTGAAATTTATCCCACATCATATACATCCAAAAACCGTTGAATAACAGAAAGCCAAGTATTCCTCCCAAGATAAACAGCGGAATATTCCTCTTGTTTTTACTATTTCTTTATAAAACAATATCAGGCTTAATCCTGTTGAAATACAGTAGATTACAACCGTCAATTTTAGGCCCATGGCTGACCCTAGTATAAATCCGCTCCCCAAAATACACCTGCCAGCGGCCGCTCTTGCTTACAAATATTTCTTTTAACAACAGATAAAACGACAATAATACCAACAGTGCCATCGCTTCTTCATTCGTGGACGTTCCTATCTGCATAAAGGTCGCCCAGCCCGTTGAGCCTATTAACATCGCCGCCAATATCGATGCCCGACCCGTCCAGGTACTGCCGTCAAAAAACAAACCGAGTATCTTGAAGAAAACATAAAGAAGTCCCCAAAATACAAACCCTGAAAGGCATATATTATATTCGGACTATCATTGAAGTATTGTATCATCAAATATAACGGTATATCCATCAACGGATTAAAATATGTATTTAATCCTGCCGGTGCTATGTCATAGCCTACGCGGCCATTCAGAAATGCCCACGGATTATAATAATGATAATTTGCAAAATCCCACATTACTTCGTATTTTAAACAAATACTCAGAACGCAGCCGATTAACAGAAAAATATTAACTGTATCTTAGATGACCTGATTATATTCAGCATTTTATTCATTATCCATGTCTGCAAAAATTTTATTCTCCAATTCTGGCGGTACACATATGGTCCAGAACAAAATATTATTATCCAATATGCGGCATTTCATATTTTTTGTATATTCGCTGACCTGAAGCATAACCGGATGAAAAACACTATTATTTTCAGCAAAAATAGCTATTTTGGGTCCTTTATGATTTTTTAATGCATTCTCTTTTATTTCTTTCCATTTGTAATTTTCAAAGATATCTTTTCCCTCATTATCAAACGAAACATTTTGATGCATGATAATGCCCCTAACACCATTTTCATTCAGCAAAGGGAGCAATACGGCCGAAGGTTGTCCGTATAAGAGGGCAACAACATTTTGAGGCAATTTAATATCGTTAATTTTTATATACTGCTCATAAACATTTTTACTTTCGGGCATTTCTTTGTTTTTCATTACGTAATACGCCCTGTTACGATCCTTGTATGCCTGATCTGTTCTTTTTATCCCAGCAGTCGCTGTAGTACGGGGTAGACACGCAAGAGTAAAACATTATAATTCCTAATGATATATACAGAATTTGCAAAAACTCTTTTTTAGGAAAAGCATAAACATATATTTTTACTAAAATGATTGCCGCCGGTAATTCTAAAAAAGATAGTATAACGATTTATAGAAAAAACGGCCAACCATAAGACATATCCCAAAAAGAAATTTACAGAGAGGAATTTTGTCTTGGTTGTCATAGCGCTTCTGAACTTTGAGAGTAATAAGCTCGTTACCACAAAAATAAAAATTATATAAACGAAAACAAACCGGTAATCCAAATAGAGCGCATTTTCTTCAACTCCCTGTTTAAAGATTGCCCTATAAAAAGGAGCAAATATCCATGCCCAAATGTTTTCGGGCAACATTTTCTTATCTCTGAAGTTTTCATTCGGCAAATATTCGGATTGGAAAATATTATTTAAGAACGGGAAAAACGGATTTTGAAATTTATCCCACATCATATACATCCAAAAACCGTTGAATAACAAAAAGCCAAGTATTCCTCCCAGGATAAACAGCGGAATATTCCTCTTGTTTTTTTACTATTTCTTTATAAAACAATATCAGGCTTAATCCTGTTGAAATACAATAGATTACAACCGTCAATTTTAGGCCCATGGCTGACCCAAGTATAAATCCGCTTCCAAAATAAACCTGCCAACGGCCGCTCTTGCTTACAAATATTTCTTTTAACAACAGATAAAACGACAATAATACCAACAGTGCCATCGCTTCTTCTTCATTCGTGGACGTTCCTATCTGCATAAAGGTCGCCCAGCCCGTTGAGCCTATTAACATCGCCGCCAATATCGATGCCCGACCCGTCCAGGTACTGCCGTCAAAAACAAACCGAGTATTTTGAAGAAAACATAAAGAAGTCCCCCAAAATACAAACCCTGAAAGGCATATATTATATTCGGACTATCATTGAAGTATTGTATCATCAAATATAACGGTATATCCATCAACGGATTAAAATATGTATTTAATCCTGCCGGTGCTATGTCATAGCCTACGCGACCATTCAGAAATGCCCACGGATTATAATAATGATAATTTGCAAAATCCCACATTACTTCGTATTTTAAACAAATACTCAGAACGCAGCCGATTAACAGAAAAAATATTAACTGTATCTTGGATGACCTGATTATATTATAAAACATGAAAACATAACTTTCTTTATTAATTAATAATGTTTTTATATTACACGTCATAAGAGAAATGACAACCGAGATAACTTTAATATCAACAAAAAACCCCTCTTGCGAGGGGTTTGTTTTTTTCTGAAAATGAAAGACTAAGCTGACTTTTTCGTTGTTTTCTTGGCAGCTTTAGGTGCTTCGCTTTTGGCCTTGGCCGGTTTCTCGGCTTTGGCCTCAGATTTTTGGAAGCCTTTTTAGTCTTGTTTTCTTCATCAAAGTTATAAAGTTCTTCGACACTTACAATCTTATCGTTAACTTTAGCTTTGCCGATGATATAATCAATGATTTTTTCTTCAAAAATCGGGGCTTTCAAAGCATCGACGGCAGATTTGTTTTTCAGATAGTAGTCCAGAACGACCTTTTCCTGTCCGGGATATTTTTTCGCCTCATTCATAATGGCGGCGTTAATATCTTCCGGTTTGATGCTGATTTCGGCTTCCTGACCAATCTGAGACAACAAAAGCCCCAATTTAACCCGACGCAGAGCAATTTCCTTGTATTCGTCAAGCAAATCGGCTTCAGACTTTTTCTTTTTCGCTTTCATCAAGCTGATTATGCTTTTTAGCCTGTTCATACTGCTCTACAATAGCCTTGTATTCTGCATCGACCAAAGAAGCAGGGACCTCAAAAGAATACTCTTTGTCCAGACTGTCAAGCAACTGACGTTTAATCTTCATGCGGGAAGCTGCTTCATAGTCGCCCTTGATACGATTTGAGATGACTTCTTTCAGTTTGTCCAGGCTTTCTTCACCCATAGATTTGGCAAACTCGTCATTGATTTCAACGGACTTGGGTTCGCGAACTTCCTTAACTTCAACGGCAAAAACAGAATCCTTGCCGGCCAAGTCTTTGGCATGATAGTTTTCAGGAAATTTAACTTTGACATCAACCTTGTCGCCGGCCTTGGAACCGACAAGCTGATCTTCGAAACCGGGAATAAAGGAGCCGGAACCGAGTTCCAGCGGATAATTGCTGCCTTTGCCGCCCTGGAACTCAACACCGTCTACAGAACCCACGAAGTCAATCATGACAACATCGCCTTTAGCGGCCTTTTTATCAGCGACGGCAACGGTTTCCTTACGATCCTGAGCAAGATAGTTCAGAGCCTTTTCAACTTCTTCGGCAAGAACTTCAGCCATAAATTTGTCCAAAGAGATTTTAGAAAAGTCGTTAACCTTGATTTCCGGAAGATTTTCAACGGAAACCTCAAATTCAACATCTTTACCGTCTGCAAAAGAAGTAATTTTTTACGTTAGGCTGCATTGCCGGACGCAGTTTTTTATCCTTAATGACTTCTTCGGTTGCGGAACGGACGGCCTCGTCAAGAACTTCACCAATCACAGAATCATGGTATTTCTTCTTGAGCATTGCAAAAGGAGCCTTACCGGCACGAAAACCGGGAAGTTTTGCATTTTTTGGCAATCTGTTTGATTTTCTCGTCAACCTTTTGAGCAAAATCAGCAGCGGAAATAGAAACTTTGAATTCTTTGTTTAAGCCTTCAGACTTTAATTCGGTAACATTCATGAATTATTCTCTTTCAGATTTTTAAGGAAAAAACCATCTTTTCTGTTACAAAAAGATGGTGCGAGCGGAGAGACTCGAACTCTCAAACCTTGCGGCACCAGATCCTAAGTCTGGCGTGTCTACCAATTTCACCACGCTCGCTATTATTTAAAGTTTAGTTAATTGAGTGCATACTACATAATATTTTTAAGAAATCAAGCACAAATTAACAAAGCAAACAAAATTATTGTAATGTAAGTTATTATTTTATAATATAGCGGCAAGTGATATATCATCGTTTAGAAAAATTGAGGAGTACCCTGTTGTTTTCTGCCAATTTTATGAAAAAAGTCCTCTACAGCACAGTCGCTTTGGGCATGCTGACGGGCTGCGCCGTTTTTGAGAAAAAAGACACCGATCAGGAATCGAACTGGCTGATGCGCCAATTTGAGAAAGACGGCAACAAACAAGCCACCTTGGCTACAGTCGCCTACTCCCACGGAGAGTTCAAACAAGCCTTGGAGCATGTTATGGACTCCCTCAAAGACAATCCGCGCAACCAGCAGGCGCTGTTAGTAGGCGCTCTGGCATCAGAGAAGCTGGGACGCACCAACCGCGCCCGTCAATATTACGAAGACCTGATTTTGATTAACGGCGACGAAACAACCGTTCTCGGAAGCAACAACGGTATGCCTGAGAAAATCAGCGACATTGCCCGCAAACGTCTCAGACTCATTACCATAAAGCAAAGCGAACTGGTTGTTGAAGACAAAAACGGCAGCAAAATATTCAAAATCTCACAAGACGCCGCGAGCGCCCAAAACAAAGTAGCCATCAGCAAAGCCTGGAAAAAGAAAGCCGCTCCGCAGAAACGAGCTGCGGCTGCGCCGGCCGTAGGGGATTTGTTTACGCCGCAGGAACAAAACATCATTTCGCGTTTTCTGATATTAAAAGAACTGGCGGAAAAAGATTTGATTACCAAAGAAGAGTTTTTAAGCCGCCGTTCAACCAATATCGGCGGACTGCTGCCGCTGACCAATACGCCGCCGGCAGCCGGCGTTGACAATCCGGTGCCTTCAGCCGACTTGATTATTGAGCGGATTAATGCGCTGAAAGATGCGGTTGAAAGCAGAGCCATCACGCCGAGAGAATTTTCTGCGGAAAGAGACATTATCATTGAGGCCCTGCTTCCGCCGACACCGAGAACCAGAATGAAACCCAAGGCTCCGTCGAAAGATATTTTGGGTGCCGCCAAAGACCTTCGTAAACTTGAAGTCCTGTATGACCTGAATCTGATAACCTCTAACGAAAAAGCCGCAGAACAAAAGGCGGTAGAAAAGTATCTGGGCATCAACAGGGCCGTTCCGGCTGCCAAAACGGTTCCAGCCACTCGCGTTGAGGTCGAAACTCAAATTGAGGAAGTCGTCACGCCGCGGGCAAACGCTGCCATTAACACCGTAGAGAAAGAGACGACGGTTGAAACGATTGACGTTCCGGCGACGGGAACTACGGCAACCACCCTTCCGGTTCCGCAGCCGGCTCCGGTAAACCCGGCTCCGCAGAACCTTGTTCCCAACGTCAGCAGTCCGTTTTAGTTTGGCGAAATAAAGCGCAGACATAAAGTTTTGATTCATTTTAGAGCAATTGAGACTTGAAAATGCGCTTTTTTTTGTGTAAAAAGCAAGCACGTAAATTTTAACAAACAGAAAACAAATGACTAATACACCAAACATACGCAAAACATTTGCAATTATTTCACACCCGGACGCCGGTAAAACAACTTTAACCGAAAAGTTGCTCTTATTCGGCGGCGCCATTCAGCAGGCCGGCGCGGTCAAAGCCCGGGGCGAAAACCGCCATGCCCATTCCGACTGGATGAAAGTTGAACAGGAACGCGGTATTTCCGTTGCCTCGTCCGTAATGAATTTTGAGTATAACAACATTACGTTCAATTTGCTGGATACACCGGGACATGAAGACTTTTCCGAAGACACTTACCGGGTGCTGACCGCGGTTGACTCTGCGGTAATGGTTCTCGACTCAGCCAAAGGTATCGAAACCCAAACAAAAAAACTGTTTGAAGTTTGCCGGTTGCGCGATGTGCCTATTTTAACGTTCATCAACAAACTTGACCGTGAGGGACAGGATCCTTTTGCCCTTTTGGACGAGATTGAAAAAACACTGGCGCTTGACGTTACTCCCGCCAGCTGGCCTATCGGCATGGGAAAAGACTTTCTCGGCTGTTACGATATTTTGAATGACCAGTTAATTTTGATGAACAAAACCGGAAGCAAGTCACAAATCAACTCAACCATTGAAACCTGCAGAGGTCTTGAGGATGAAAAACTTGACCGTCTACTCCCGGCTCATATGGTTGCAAAACTGCGCGAAGACGTAGAGATGATTAAGGAATTATGTCCGAAATTCGATTTGGACGCTTATCTCTGCGGTTCAATGACCCCCGTCTTTTTCGGCAGTGCCATCAACAATTTCGGTGTTAGAGAAGTGTTGGAAGGCTTATGCGCAATGGCTCCCGCCCCTCGCCCGCACCCGGCTGTAGAACGCTTGGTTGCTCCGGAAGAAAACAAAGTCAGCGGTTTTATTTTTAAAATTCAGGCCAATATGGACCCGAAACATCGTGACCGCATCGCCTTTATGCGTATTTGTTCCGGCCATTTCAAACGGGGAATGAAGCTGGCGCAAATAAGAACCGGCAAGGAAATAAAAGTGCCGACCCCGGTTATGTTTTTGGCTCAAGAGCGAGAGTTGGCCGAGGACGCTTATGCCGGCGACATCATCGGTATTCCCAACCACGGACAGCTGCGTATCGGAGATACCCTGACCGAAGGAGAAAAAATCACCTTTACCGGGATTCCGAGTTTTGCTCCGGAACTGTTGAAATCCGCCCGTGCGCTTGATCCCCTGAAATCAAAACATTTGGGTGACGCCTTAAAGCAAATTGCAGAAGAAGGCGGCGCCAGCGTTTTCAAACCGATTATCGGTGCCGAATGGATTGTCGGCGTGGTCGGCGTATTGCAGTTTGAAGTGATGGCGGACAGAATTAAAAACGAATTCAATCTGCCGGTGATGTTTGAACAAACCCAGTATTTTACCGCCCGCTGGGTCAGCTGCGAAGACAAAAACGAATGGAAACGTTTTCTGGATGCCAATCAGATGAATTTGGCCGAAGACAATGACGGCGAAATCGTCTTTTTAGCCCGCAATGCCTGGCATCTGAATAAAACCCAGGAAGACTTTCCCAAAGTCGTGTTCAGCAAAACCCACGAGAATACAAACAAAAATAGAAATATCCCGGATATCAAGTCCGGGATATTCAAATATGCCCCCGGGATGTTAAGTCCCGGGGAAAGTATAGATTTTTATAATTATCAGCAGCTATTGCAAGATCGGCAAGAATAGCACTGAATGGTATATCCGCATCCGGTGATAACGGTTACAGATAGTGTACATATTGAGGTTGGATAATCTCTATGAGCGGTTCCAACATCTGTACAAATAAATTCTCTATAACACGTTCCAGAAGTTGCACCACAAGAACAACGTTTAGATGTTGTTTTGCAACTTCTTGCAGTTTTAGTTTCACTATACCCGCTGGGACAGCTGTAGCTGTGAGTGTGCGCCGGGGCTTTGTAACAGGTTCCCGAAGCAGCACCGCAAGAACAGGTCTTGGACGCGGTCTGAGCCGAACTTCCCCAAGAATTGGTTGTTGAGTATCCCGACGGGCAACTGTAGCTGTGAGTATGTACCTCGTCTTTAACACAGGCAGAACCCGACTTGTGATACCCGGAGTTGCAGTAACAAGAACCACCGGAGCAGTAAGCGTTAGAGCCGCAGGAAACGCCGGAACAAGGGTCCGAAGGCGGACAGGATTTGCAGGAAGTACATTTGACTTCGAGCAACTGTTGTTAAGACGCACAGCCATAGGTGCAGGATTTGTCGGAAACGTCACAGTCGGGATTAGACTTGCAGGAGGTACACCGGTCACAGGAGTTATATCCGGCACATCCATAGGTACAGTCTTTAGACGAGACGGTACATTCGGGACGAATGGTACAGCCATTGTAGTTACCGCCGCAGGAAGTTCCGCTGGGTTGGTTTTCTCCTGAACAGTTGGAAGAATTATATTTGAACTCGGATTTGCAGACACAATCATTATACTTTCCGTCGCAAGAACCGCCGGAAACGGTATAGTTTCCGGAACAGTTAGAAGACGTATATTTGTATTCCGATGGGCAAATACATCCTTTCTGACAGGTCATTCCGGCGACGGGATGAACCACGCCGGTAGAAAGCTTAGGCGAAGGGCAAGTAGCATAAAGATTGTAATGTTTCATACAATCAGAATCGTCTTTGACAATATCTCCGCCGCCGTCGTCAGCAGAACCGCGGGAAGAACGACTGCCCTGCCAATCGGGGAGCCACCAGGTTGCGGCAAGTGAGAATGTGTTGTCGGAAGCAACAGGTTTCGGAAGAAGTGCGGTGTGTGTCATTATATCATCGGTGTGAACGGTGAGAATTTCACCTCTCACCTCCGGCACGTTTAAGCAGAGCATAAACGCGCACAAAGCCAATAAACTTGAATATCTCATCGTTTTCGTCCTTTGACAGTTAAAAATCCGGAACCTGTTGTTCCTGAATTTATTCTATCAAATATTTGCGAAAGAGTAAATAGTTATTTGTGTGACATGGACAGAAAAGTTTAAATTAAGGGAAAATGGTGGGACGGCAGGATGTGATGTGTTGTAGAACGCAGCTTCAGAGCTTAATGTCAACCCTCGGAGCGGAAGGTTGTCAGCAACAGAGAAATAAATTAACAAATTTAGTTCAAACAAGTTCTGCGGCTGTGCGGCCGTCCCACAATTATTATTATGTCACCCCTGCAATTAGTCAATCATTATTTATAGATAGTAGACTAAAATTGTTTATAAAAAAAGCCGCTTATGTTAAGCGGCTTTTTTTATATTCCTTAAACCTGACCGTGGCAGTGTTTATATTTCTTACCACTTCCGCAAGGACACAGGTCGTTACGGGCAACTTTTCCCCAAGTCGAAGGATCGTTGGGATCTACGGTACCCCTTACGGTATTGGAAAGGAGCTGCCTTTTCGGGTTCGCCGCCTTCGGCATTACCGCCAACAAGAGACTCCGGATTTTCGTGAATTTCCTGTACGTTCTTATGACGAGGTGTTTGGTTTTGCAATGCATCAGCCGCATTACTTTGAATCACCGTACGCAACAGAATAAAGGTCACTTTTTCTCCGAGTTGGTTCAACATATCGGAAAACAGATTGAACGCTTTTTTTATATTCGTTTAGCGGGTCCTTTTGACCATATGCACGCAAAACAATCGTGTGACGCATATAGTCCAAAGTGGCAATGTGGTCTTTCCAAAGGGCATCCAATTCCTGCAAAAGGACTGATTTTTCAACCAAACGGACGATTTCTGCCGGAACGTTGTCATTTTTCTCCCGAACACGCTGTTCAATGGCGTTAAGGACTTTTTCCTCCAGCTTTTCATAATCCATTTCCGGTTCGGCGGCCCATTCTTCTATCGGCAAAAGGACACCGGACATCCGAGCCAAATCCTGTTTAAGTTCTTCAACCGCCCACTCTTTGGGAGAAGAACCATATTGGATGTGGCGCGCCAACAAAAACCGCAGCTGTTCATTGCGCATATCGGCAATGGTTTCCGAGACGTCGTCAGCTTCCATCAACTCACGCCGCTGCTCATAAATCACTTTGCGCTGATCATTCATAACATTGTCGTATTTGAGCAGGTTTTTACGGATATCGAAGTTACGCTCTTCAACTTTTTGCTGTGCTTTTTCAAGAGCCTTGCTAATCCAGGGATGAATTAACGGTTCGCCTTCCGGCAGCCCCAGCCTCTGCAACATAACGGACATACGCTCAGAACCGAAAATGCGCATCAAGTCATCTTCGAGAGAGAGATAAAACTTTGAAGTTCCGGGATCGCCCTGACGACCGGCACGACCGCGCAACTGGTTGTCTATGCGACGGCTTTCATGACGCTCGGTACCCAAAATATACAGGCCGCCGGCTTCAAGCACTTTCTGCTTGTCTTCTTCCACCTGGGTTTTAATCTTCTCACGCAGGGCTGTAATCTGTTCTTCGGTTTCATCGCCCTTGAGCATCCCTTTCAGGCGCATATCGACGTTACCGCCAAGCTGGATATCGGTACCGCGGCCGGCCATATTGGTCGCAATGGTAATGGCTGCGGGCACGCCGGCCTGAGCGACGATTGCGGCTTCGCGTTCGTGGTGGCGGGCGTTCAGGACTTCAAACTTAACATTCGATTTTGAACGGAGCAAATCAGCAACCAATTCGGACTTTTCAATTGACGTGGTTCCCACCAAAACCGGTTGTCCGCGTCGATGACAATCCAGGATAGTGTTGATAATGGCATCGTACTTTTCTTTTTCAGTACGGTAAATTTCATCATGCAAATCCTGACGCTGAACCGGACGGTTGGTCGGAATTTCGACGCAGGTGAGATTATAAATGTCGCCAAACTCGGCTTCTTCAGTCATTGCCGTACCGGTCATACCTGCCAATTTGGGATAAAGGCGGAAATAGTTTTGGAAAGTGATGGAAGCCAGGGTCTGGTTTTCCGACTGAATGCTCACCCCTTCCTTCGCTTCAATGGCCTGATGCAGGCCATCGGAATAACGCCGGCCTTCCATCATACGGCCGGTAAACTCATCAATGATGACAACCTTGTCGTTTTTGACAATATAGTCAACATCGCGAATATGCATCTTATGAGCACGCAGCGCCTGGTTTACGTGATGAACCAGACTGACGTTGCCGACATCGTACAAACCGCCCTCTTTAATCAGGCCGACTTCTTTTAACAGAGCTTCCACGTGGGTCATACCACATTCGGTCAAAGTTACGGTCCGGGCTTTTTCGTCTTTTTCATAATCGGCATCGGTCAGATGCGGAATAATTTTATTAACAAGAATGTATTTTTCGGAGCTGTCTTCTGCCGCACCTGAAATAATGAGCGGCGTACGCGCCTCATCAATAAGAATAGAGTCAACTTCATCGACGATGGCATAATTAAACGGACGCTGCACCATATCCGCAAGGCTGAATTTCATATTATCACGCAGATAATCAAAACCCAATTCGTTGTTAGTGGCGTAAATGATATCGCTGTTATATGCCGCACGGCGCTCTTCGTCGGTTTTTTCGTGAATTATGTAATCTACGGTAAGGCCCAGAAAACGATAGATCTGCCCCATCCACTCGGCATCGCGTCTGGCAAGATAATCGTTGACGGTAACGATGTGAACGCCTTTGCCGGGCAAAGCGTTAAGATAAGCGGCCAAAGTCGCAACCAGCGTCTTACCTTCACCGGTTTTCATTTCGGCAATCTGTCCGTGGTGCAAAACAATACCGCCGATAAGCTGAACGTCGTAATGGCGCTGTCCCAACGTGCGTTTGGCTGCCTCACGAACAACGGCAAAAGCTTCGGGCAAAAGTTCGTCCAAGGTTTCACCGTCGGCAATCCGTTTGCGGAATTCTACGGTTTTGTTTTTTAATTCTTCATCACTGAGAGCTGAAATAGAAGGTTCAAATGCATTAATCTGATTTACGATTTTATATTGTCTTTTGACGTATCTGTCGTTAGCACTGCCAAAAATCTTACGTGCGAGCTGGCCTATCATGTATTTTATTTCCTTATTTAAATATATTCATTAGTCTACATTTAGTGTTTTCGTTGCGATAAGTCAATACATTGATACCAAGTTATGAACGCTCTTAAAAAATAAGTTGGAAATATTAGTAAATTTATTATATAACAATTGCAGAATTAATTTCTTAAAAGGAGACAAACGAATGCAGAATAAATACGTTGCCCTGGCAATGATGGGCGCTTTGGTATTGGGCGCTTCTCAGGCTAAAGCAGAGGGTAAGGACGGCGTTGCCGCCGTCGTCAACGGCGAAAAAATTACTGTTGCCGAAATCAGACAGGCGTATGACGACAATCCGGGAATCAAAAAACAGGTTTCTTTCAAAGACTTTTACAATAAAGCTCTGGAAGTCGTCATCAACGGCAAACTGGTTTATCAGGCTGCCGTCAAAGCCGACGTTACTTCTTCTCCGGAATATAAAAAAGCAGCTGGCTATGGCCAAAGAAGACATTGCCCGCAAGATTTACCTTGAGCAACAGGTAGACAAGAAAATCAGCAAAGAGCAGATTAACAAAGTATATGACGAATACAAAAAATCTTTCAAATCTGAAAAAGAAATTAAAGCCAAACACATTTTGGTAGACAACGAAGCCAAAGCCAACGAAGTTATCGCCAAACTCAAAAAAGGCGGCGATTTTGACAAGCTGGCCAAAGAATACTCTAAAGAACCGGCAGACCTTGGCTACTTTACCAAAGGAATTATGGTTCCGGAATTCGGCAATGCCGCCTTTGCCATGAAAAAAGGCGAATATTCCAAGAAACCGGTCAAAACCCAGTTTGGCTATCACGTCATCAAGGTAGAAGACATCAGAGACGCCAAGCCGCAACCGTTGAAAAAAATTGAACCGCAGCTGAAAGCCATGATGACTCAGAGCGCTATTGCCAGCGTGCTGGACGACGTCAACGCCAATGCCAAAATCACCAAATACGGTTTGGACGGCAAAGTCGAAAAATAATCGACCGGCTAAATAACAAACAAAAAACGGCTTTGTCACTACAAAGCCGTTTTTTTAACATTTATTTTTTCCGCTTAGCAACCGCGTCTATCTTTGCCAGCCGCTGACGCAAAAATTCGTGTTTTTTTCTTCGCTCAGAAGCGTATTTTTAAGATAATCGTTGAAAATGCGGACAATATCTTCGCGATATTTTTTTACGCACCATGGCAATATTTGACATATTATAAGCGGCTGCCCGAAAAATCTGATCGTCGGCGACCTCCAACTGCTCGGCCAATTGCAGATAAGGCGGGGTATAGCTGTCTTTACCGGTTTGAGACTAAGGTCGTACGAATTTTTTGAATCTTCTGGGCGATTTTTTCGGAAATCTCGTTATCCTGCGTTTTGCCGCGCCAAAGGATTCCGGTTTTGCTGACCAGAGCTTTTATTTTACTGATAATCGCCATTTTCTTGGATACTACAGCCATAAGACCTCCTCTTGTACTCAGGGTTGTTTATAAGATAGTCAATAAACGTTAACAAATCTACAATGAAATGACGGACACGGATTTTAAGCCCCTGTTTTTCTTTTCGAATCGGAAATATTTTTTTGACAAAGTATCTTTACAAATTAAATGCGGAGATTTATATTGCGTCGGTTTTAAAACAAAAACAACGTCTTCAGGGGAAATCATGATTAAGGATATGACATCCGGCAATCCGGTTAAACTTATTGTTTTATTCGCCGTTCCGCTCTTAATCGGCAATATTTTTCAGCAGCTTTACAACATATCCGACATCATTATCGTGGGACGGTTAATCGGCGTGGAAGCTTTGGCTGCGGCAGGCGCTTCCGCCCCGATTTATTTTACGATTATGCTGGTGGCCCTCGGTTTTACGGCCGGCTTGTGCGTTATTACGGCACAGAAATTCGGCGCAAAGACGAAGTCGGCGTCCGCCGTTCGGTTACCCACAGCATTATGACGAGTCTGGTTTTGAGCCTCGGCATTACGCTGCTGATGGAATTTTGTCTGCACAAGTTCTTAAAGATAATGAACGTGCCGACAGAAATTATGAATGACGCTTATAAATTTATGTACACGTTGTGTCTGGGGCTGGTTATGATTATCGGCTACAATCTGCTGGCCGGATTTATCCGTGCTCTGGGCGACAGCAAGACCCCGCTTTATTTTTTGATTTTCTCCTCGGTTTTGAACATACTGCTTAACCTGCTTTTAATTTACGGCCTGAATATGGGAATTGTCGGTTCGGCGCTCGGCACCGTCATTTCAATGACGATTTCCGTTATCGCCTGCGTTTTTTACATCGGCAAAAAGTTTCCTATTTTAAGGCTAAAAAAAGAAGACTGGAAATATGATTCCCGATTGATGAAGCAGCATTTGAAAGTTGCCATTCCCATGTCATTACAGTTTTCCGTCATTGCCGTCGGACTGTTGATTATCCAGAGCGTGTGCAATTCATTCGGAGCAAGCACCATTGCGGCTTTCACCTCTGCGCTGCGAATCGAACAGCTGGCTACGCAGCCGATGGTCGCACTCGGACTGGCTCTGGCCACCTACTCTGCCCAAAATTTCGGAGCAGGAAGAATCGGACGCATACGCCGAGGCGTTCTGGGCAGCTCTCTGATTTCGCTGTCAATCAGCGTCTTTCTGGCGCTGCTGGTTCGTTTTGTGGGCGAAAATATGATTGGCGTATTTATTAAAGACGGCAATCCCGAAATTATCCAAACTGCCAAGGACTATCTTAACATTACAACATTGTTCTACTTCTTTTTTGGGGCAGATATTCATTTTTCGCAATACGCTGCAGGGTATGGGACAAACCGGAATTCCGATGCTGGCCTGCACGGCCGAGCTGGTTATGCGTTCGTTCGCAGCGATTTATCTGGCACAGCACATGGGGTATCTCGGAATCTGCTATGCCAGTCCGATTGCATGGATAGGTGCGGCATTAATCGTTGCTGCGGGATATTTCGTTACCATCCGAAAAATGCGCGGACATTACTTTAAGAACAAAATAAAGTGGATTGAACATAAACTGGGACTGAACAAAGACAACAGCATTCTTCCAGAAGGCACTCCGGCAGAATAAAGATGCACGAAACATTAGCGTGTTTTTGGTTCAGCGCCAAACGGGAAGAACAGGCTTCCTGCTGCTGAGTCGAGACAAACTTGTCGCCAAAACTATGTGAGCGGTTGAGCAGTCCTTCCGTCAGATGGGCAATGCGTTTGTCCTTTTTGGTGGTAACCCCCATATGATGATTGCGTTCAAGGCACAATTGTTTATAGAAAACCCCTTCATACTCCGGCGTGTGAGCCAAGCTGTTGGCGGCAGTCACAAACTCCTCCGGTGTCCGCGGAACTTTCAGCTCTTCGGCACCGGCCTTAATCGCAGCCTTAGCCGCCTGCTGTACAAAACGCTTTACGGTTTTGGGCGTGTGGTTGACGTACATATCCAGCATCATCAAACCAATGCTCTGATTGCGGTAATCGCCTATCTTATAATGGTCGAAGTAATCCCTCTTATATATTATTTCCGCCTGAGAACGTTTAAGTTCCTTGACTGTTTTGGGAAATTTGTAAGCTTTGGCGGTTTGAGGATTATTTGCAACAAAATTGTCTAACGTTTTTTGGATAATCCCCATATTGGTTTTCTGGTCGATTTTCGTTTCATCGGCATAACCGCCTTCATTTTTAAAGACATGTCTGATGTACGTTTTAAACAAAGCGTTTTTTTCCGTCTCGCTGCGGCGGAAATTTTTTGCAACGGAAATCGAAACAGTTTTGGCCGGAGCAATTTTTTCCGGCGATGCCGACTTCTTTGCTGCCGACGGTTCGTCCTGAAGACGGGCTGCTGTTTGGGCAGAGGTTTCCGTTTTTTTATCGGCGCAGACTGCTGAACACCGACGGTAAAATCCGCCGTTGGCTTTTCCGCCTGAGGCAGAATTTCCAGCATCTGTTGTTCTTTTTCCGTAACGGTTTTATCGGAGGCTTTTTCAAAAACCTTATAAGTTCCGTAGCCGACAGTTGTCGTTGCCGCCGTAAGAGCAAAGCCCAGCAGCGACTTTTTAACCATACCGTTAACGTGTTCGGGAAGCAGCCCCAAAGTCTTCCGGGTTGCAAAACGGGCACCGGCGGCAATAAACTCTCCGGCCCGGACAAACGCCGCTTCGGTACGGTTTTTGTATTTTTTTCAACAAAGGCCCGATATGCCTTTTGCATATCCGAAACGTGCTCGGCTCCGATTTCAACAGTATACTCACGTTGGGGAAAAGCCTTGTCCAATTTGCGGGTCAAGCTGACGGCCCGGTTATATTTGGCCTCACAACGCCTTAAAATATTCTCAACTATTTTAGTATCCGGAATTTCCCGACGACGGCAGTTAAAGGGAACGATATAGTGAACACCCCCAAACTCAATCAGGCGCGGAGCAACGCCGGCCTTTTTTATATTTGTCAGCTTCGCGTTTTGGAGGTCAAAATAGTCATAAAGAAAGTTTTTGCGGACAACCTCAGGAGCGTTGCCGCCCAACGTATATTCGCAGGGAATGATGATTTCCCGGTTATTAATATGCACGCTCTGCGGCTTTTTCCGATATCTCTCATATTCGGCAAGCAGAAAATTTTTGTTGGCGCGTTTCATCGTTGTTCGTCCTGTTGTATCACGGTTATAAGACGATGATACCCCCTTTTTGACAAAAACACAAGCTTTTGCGCTAAAATTACTTGTCCGCAGAAACTAAAGCCTTTTTCAGCGCCTCCAAATCGTGTCCGCACAAAACCGGAATCAGCCGATCGATTTCACTTTCCGGACGGTCGTAAATATGCAGCGCCAAAAGTTCGGCAATGGTTTCCTCATCAAAACGGTATTTTATGATTTTTGCAGGGTTTCCGCCCACGACGGCATAAGGCGGCACGTTTTTGGTTACGACAGAATTAACACCGATGACCGCGCCTTCGCCAATCTTGACACCGGGCATAATTACACTGCGCATCCCAATCAAACACCGTCTTCAATCACCGTATCCCCGCGGCGCTGGTAGGCCTCTACGATTTTTTCCATAAACGGGTAGTCGCTGAACCAATCCATCCGGTGGGTGTTGTTGCCGCCCATCACAATGATGCTTTCGGCCCCGATGCATACATAATCTCCGATATAGAGTTTATCGCAATCCCAAAGCGGTTTAAAATGGCTTTACTGTATTCGTCGCCGTAAAGATACCGCACGACGTAATCTTCAAAACCGGGCGTATAGGCATTGCTGTAATAACTGCGGGTTCCTTGATGATTATGTTGTGATTTTTTACGGTTTGGTGCAGGTATTCAACTTCCGACCAGTGCTTTGCCATATTTTTTCCTTTCAAAAATCCAACCAAGTGAAGATATTACTTTAATTTAACCCGACAAACAACAGATTTAAGAGCGAACGGCATAAATATTGGTTTCGGAGATATTTTGGCTACGGCCCTCAATAATGTATTTACTTTATTTGACATTTGTGATATTATCAACATATTATCAACCAAGACGGAGAACGACAATGGCAAATATGATTATCACCCAAGATATAGAAAATATCCTAAAACGCAAATATGCAGAATTGAACAAAGTGACTCCCAAGACCTGGAAATCAAGCGAATTTTTGGCGTGGAGACATAAAGAGATTGAAAAGATAAATCAAAAATTTAACGATTTTCTGAATAAAAAGGGCCTCAGGAAGCATCTTTTTTACGAGAATA
>VOFD01000868.1_pt1 | contig 48000 bp, 62 predicted proteins | sample 5384101 | NCBI WGS metagenome assembly VOFD01 (sample SAMN12384723, study PRJNA508395) | human gut metagenome | isolation source: healthy gut C | host: Homo sapiens
GAACAAAGCCTGCGCAACATCTTAAACATCCGGCCGGAAGAAAAACTCAACATTACATATGCGAATCTGCTTGAGCAGCAGGAGGTAAAGGTTTCGCTGGATATTCCGATGTCGGTTTTAGCCAACAGACCAGATTTGGCCGCCAGCGAATACCGCTTAAAAAAGGCTTTTAAAAACCTGAGAGCAGAACAGAAAAACTGGTATCCGAACATTTCGCTGAGAGGCGCCGTAGGCTCTTCCTCCGACAAAGCCAGAACAACTTTTGACTTTCCGTTTCTGCTGGGCAGCGCTTCCATCGACCTGCCGTTTTTGGACTGGACCAGAGTGAAAAACAACATCAAAATATCGGAAGCTGATTACGACATAGCGCTGATAGAGTTTAAAGACACGCTCAATCAGGCTCTGAACGAAGTTGCATATTATTACTTCGCTTACGACAAATCTCGGGAGATATACGCCAATACGGCAGAAAATTATAAAAATGCAGCAGAAATCACTTCATATTACGAAAGCCGCTACAACAACGGCAAAACGGAGTTCCGTGACTTTCTGGAAGCAATCAACACCGAAAACACAACCAAAAAAAGACATGCTTCAGCAAAAGTATCAGATCATAAAATATGAAAACTACATTTACAAAGCCATGGCCGGACGGTACACGCCCGTTAATTTCTCTATTTGCGGATGACGCCGACTTGTTCCGCGATAATTTGCTGCAAAATGCGGGAGTCTTCTTTTGTTATGTCATAAAGAGGAATCGAAAAGGCGGTGAAGTCCATTTTGGCACAGCGCTTTTGCAGATAATTGTAATGGTATTTCAACCCCTGCCGCGGGCGCAAAATGATTATGGGCAGCCTGCGGAAACAGCATCGTGTCTGGCGATATTCGGCACTGACGATATCATCCCAGCGCAGAATTTGACAATGGTCAATTTTAATCCCGGTTTCGCTGACTACTGCCAGAGTATGTTTGCACAAGTACTTATATCCCCATAACAGCAGCGTTACGCCAAAAAGTCCAATCAGCACCTGAAACTGCCACCAATAGAAACAAGCGGGATGCCGGAGGCAGCAGCTGAGAAGCAGTCCCAGCATCAGCAAATTCAACACCAGCCAAACATAATTTTTTCTTGAAATGATAATAAAAACCTGTTCTTTCGCCATTGTCTTATACCCCGTAAAGATTAACCTTAGGAAAAGTATATCACAAAAAGAAGAGACAATGCCACAAATTAACAACGGCAAAACGGCAGAGAGTTTTTTGCTTGCGGGCTGCATTCTCAAAATCTGTTTGTACCGGGGTTGAAAGTTATAAAATTGTAGAGTATGCTTGGCTTATTGCGGATAAAAAAGGAATTGAGACATGCCTAAAAACAACGACTTGCAGATGCCGGAGGAAATCAGGTGCAAAAGAATCAACCTGGTGCAGAGAAATCATGATTATGACCGGCAAATGTACCATCTTCTCAACCCCAACAGGGCTTATCTGAAAAATACCTCAGATGGCTGGATAAGAACAAAACTTTTGAAGATACAGTGGCCACCACGTCTGACATGTTGGAAAAGTGGCGCCGAGGACAACAGTTTAATTATCTGATAACCGACAAAAAAGGGAAACTTCTGGGAGCGATTGGAATTTGAAAAATCAACAACCTGGACCGCCATGTTGAATTCGGCTACTGGCTGAGTCAGGACCAAAACGGTCACGGATATATGAGCGAAGCCCTGAAAAAACTTGAGCAGATTCTGTTTGCAAGGAAAATTCGCAGGCTCGAAATAGAATGTGTGGTTTCTAATCAGCCGTCTGCCAATGTTGCGCTTCGGAACGGCTATGAAAAAGAATGCATCAAAAAAGAATATTTTAACATAAACGGCATTTTTGAAGACGCTGCCGTTTATGTCAAAATGAATCCGCGCCGACACTCAAAGCGTGTACCGAAAGCTTGACAATTGCCGCAAAAAATTATAGTTGGCTCAGAAATTTTATTTATTAACTAACTATAACTATATGCATGCATTATTATTTTTGTTCTTTATGCTGTTTTGCATAGACCGCTATTTCAAATGGAGAAAAAAGCGCAAAAAGCGATTTTAGTCCTTTTACTTATAAACAAGTTTTATAAAAAAACAAAAATGAAACAGTATTTTATTAAAACGACGGTTATCCTGGATGTAGCAATCAGCGTTCTTGCAGGCGTTTTTACCCTGGCGTAATCCCTGCCCAACAAAAAAGCATTACTTTCCCGAACAGGAAATAATGCTTTTTTAATGCGATACAGCAGATTTTACTTAATGTTCAAGGTTACTGCCAGGTCATAACCGTTCAGTTTCATATTCCGGCCATCGGCATTGGGCTGGCAGCCTTCGTCCAACGGAGCGTCTACTTCCAGGATATCCAAATAACGTTCATCCTGATAAATCCACTCCATATGCCAGGCGCCATTTTCCTTGAGGCGGCAGCTAAACTTGGGTTGTCCGTGAAAATACCCCTTGTACTCGACATTACCGACCAAACGGTCTACTTGGTTAGTCAGATGCGTTTTTACGCGATAATTTTCTTCCATTTTCTTAATAATTTAAAAGTGAATACTGTATCGGTCATCTTATAAACATATATATAGACAACCAATAATTATTTTGTCTAAACACAATAGCAGAGATTATTTAATTTGCAATAAAAATAATGTGATAAATCAAATTTAAGGACAAAAATATTTTACAAACCGACGCGCTCATGTTATAATATTGACAGAAAATGGTTAACAAAGGCTGTGATATGACAAATCAGGAAGAAAAAAAGAACAGACCCAACTGGCTGCAGAGAAACTGGAAAATTCTCACCATGAACGCGGCCCTCTTCCTGTTTGGAAGCTCCCACGCCTTGGGAAAAGAAAGCAACGACGGCCCTAATCAAGACAGAAACGAATTCAATACCGAAATCAACGCCAGTGACAGCCATGAGAACAAAAAGCTGACCGGAAAATATCTCGGAAACAGCTTCCGGGCTGCCGATTTGGTTGCCGAAACCGGAACCAACGACCTCAGCGCTTATAAATTTTCCGCCAAAGAACTGGCTGGAATGAAAGTCGGGGCCAGTGCCCTTAAACTCAGCGTGGCCATTAAACACTGGATGGCTCATTATAACAACGAATACAACTGCTTGGCCGCCGTTAAAAGAGCCCTCTTACAGTCCCGCCTGGTCAAGTCCTCCGAAGTGGAAACGCTGAGAAGCGCTTATCAAATCATCAATACGCTGGACAACAATCCCAACTTTGTGAAAATCAACTGCGACAGCACCGACTTCAAAAAATCAAATTTGGCCTGATAGCTTATGACAAAGGCGAAACCGAGCACGGACACGTTGACATCGTCATTAACGGGGTTGCCTATTCCAGCAAGCTCCGCCAAGTAAACGTCGAGGGCTTTCGCTGGGCAAAGAACAAAAGCGGCAAACGTTACAAACAACATTACGGCGACAAAAACGTGTATATTCTCAAAGACACCGAGCTGATGAAAGAGTCTTTCGAAATGTGTCGGATTGCCAACCTGACTCGTGAAAACGCGCGTTTGTGGGCCAGACTAAGCAATCTTAAGAAAGATGCGGACAATTCAAAAATTATGCAACACCTGCAACAGGTACAAAGCAAGCTGCAAAGTTTTAAGCAAAAACCGGTCTCTCTGACCCATATTGCCCATCGACAGAAAAAGAAGCAAATTTTTTCTCCGACGCAGATTGACCGGGGAAACAGCATCTAATCCGTTTTTTACCTTGCGGCAACGGCAATTCGCCATTGAGCTGACAACGGCCGATTTGCCAAAATATACGGCCGTCTCCGCTTGGATTAAAGTAACAAAAGATTAGATTATACTAAAACATCAAAAAGACAACCGAGGACACTATGATTAAAGAGATAACGGCAGAATTGCAACAGGCGGCAAGCTCCGAGCTGGCGGCGCATCATCAACGTTTTTTCAAAACCGAGCCGGGAGAATACGGCGAAGGCGACTTATTTTTGGGCCTGAAAGTTCCGCAAATCCGTACCATAGCAAAAAAATACACCAAGACCGCTCAGGCCGAAAATCTGGCGGAAATGCTGCAAAGCCCCTATCATGAAGTCCGGTTGGCGGCCCTTGTCATTATGCTTGAAAAGTTTGCCAAAGGCAGCCGCGAAATCCGTGAACAAATGCATCAGATTTACATGGACAATCTTCACGGCATCAACAACTGGGATTTGGTCGACATTTCTGCCGGAACGCTGGTCGGCGAGTTTGCGTTTCCGGACACTTCTATTTTGTGGAAGCTGGCTCGGAGCCAAAACCTGTGGCAAGAGCGTATTTCCGTTATTGCAACGTCTTACTTCATCAAACAAGGCATATGTCTCCCAACGGCAGAACTGGCAGAGTTTTTTCCTGGATCATCCGCATGACCTGATGCACAAGGCCTGCGGCTGGATGCTGCGTGAGGCTGGCAAGAGCGACATAGCTTCCCTGCGCGCATTTCTGAACAAATACAGCGGACAAATGCCCCGAACGATGCTCCGTTATGCACTCGAAAAATGGACATAACGGAAAGAAACCGTTACATGACACAAAAAACCTGACTTGGTAAAAGGTAAAAAAATATCCCCGAGATGTTAAGTCCCGGGGATTTTATTTTTAATTACAGATATCAGTATAATCACATCCCGACCACCAGCACTGGTCTCCGGCGCTTTCATAAAGATAGCAATAATCAATGCATTCCTGATTAAGACAAGCTTCTTCACAGCTCTTTTTTACGGTAACAGGTCAAATAACCGCCGCAGCCGTCACTTTCTTTATAGCAATGTACTCTGAACTGGGGAACAAAGTAATCGACCGATTGTGAACATTTGGTCTTGGGGACGCACTGAGCTTTGCAGTTAGTATAACAGGTTAATCCGGCATAAGACACGGGGGTTCCGGTTTGACCGCCTGGGCAGGACGATACATAACCGCCGTCAGAGCAGGTCTTGGCGCGACAGGAGTAACAGGTGCCGGAAGCAGCGCCACAAGAGCAAACCTTGGAAGTTGTCCCGGCCTGAACTTGAGAGGATGAACAGCTTGAAGACTGATACCCGTTGGGACAGCTATAGCTGTGGGTATGCCCTTTACAACACAGTCTGGTCCCGCCGCAACCGTCGGAACAAGATTCCGTTCCATAGGTACAGCCGGTCTCGTTTGCCGACGGAGTACAAGACTTGCAGGACGTACACTTGCCGCAGGAATTGGTTGCCGCACAACCGTAATCGCAGGATTTGTCGGTTACGTCGCAATCCGGATTGCCCGAACAAGAGGTACAGATACCGCAGGAGTTGGTTGAGGCACATCCGTAGTCACAGGAAACCGCCGTCGCACTGCAATCGGGGTTGGACTTGCAGGAGGTACACTTCGAACAACTGTTGTAAGACGCACAGCCATAGGTGCAGGACTTGTCGGAAACGTCACAGTCGGGATTGGACTTGCAGGAGGTACACCGGTCACAGGAGTTGTATCCGGCACAGCCATAGGTACAGCTCATGGAAGAAACCGTACATTCGGGACGAATGGTACAGCCGTTGTAGTTACCGCCGCAGGAGGTTCCCGATACTTCATATTCTCCCCGAACAGTTGGAAGAGTTGTATTTGAACTCGGATTTGCAGACGCATTGGTTATATTTGCCCTCACAAGATGTTCCCGCGGTTGTGTAGTTGCCGGAACAATTGGAAGAAGTGTATTTATATTCGTCCTTACAACGACAGTTAACGTGACATTTGAGAGAAGAGGTCACATTGTAGTTATACTTAGAACAGATATACCTGCCGTCAATATTGGAAGGCGTATGCATTCCGTAGTTTTTCTCACAGTTTCCGTCATGGTCCCCGCCACCGGCATCATCAGAACCACGTGAACCCTGACTGCCCTGCCAATCTGGGAGCCACCAGGTTGCGGCAAGTGAGAATGTGTTGTCGGAAGCAACAGGTTTCGGAAGAAGTGCGGTGTGTGTCATTACATCATAGGTGTGAACGGCGAGAATTTCACCTCTCACCTCCGGCGTGTTTAAGCAGAGCATAAACGCGCACAAAGCCAATAAACTTGAATATCTCATCGTTTTCGTCCTTTGATAGTTAAAAACCCGGAACCTGTTGTTCCTGAATTTTATTATAACAAAAAAAAAAAAGAGAGTAAATAGTTATTTGTGCGGCGTGGACGGAAATTTATGCAGAACAGCATATCCTGATATTCAGGTAATCAATGTAAAAAAATTGTTTGGAAATTATTTGATAAAAAACCCCCTGTTTCGGGGGGTTTAATAACGACATTTATTTCAGGGAAGCTTCTTCCCAACTTTTCAGGCCGATTTTGCTCCAGTCAATCGGAATATTATCAACAATGTTCATATTGACATAATAGCTTTCTTTGATGTTATCCAGCAATGTCTCCACCATAACAACTTCTTTGGCCTTACGGAGCTTATCCCGCACCTCGGGATTGATGTAATCCAAAATTATTTTTGTTCGGGATTGCGAATAAAAACGGCATGGTCACGCCCGTCATAGATGATTTTGGGAGCCGACGGATGCTGATGTTTGGCTTCTACAAAAAAATAGATGTCCCCCTCCGCTCCTTCCGCTATCAAAAATTCTTTTCCGTAATGTATTCTGACATCGGGCATTCTCCTAACTAGCGGCGGCATGCAACCTTGCGATTGATTAACTCCTGCGTGAAAGCCTTGTTTACAACCGTATTGTCATTACCGCTTTGAGAATGGTTACGAGCCATATTTGCCTTTGTGCGAGCCATATTTACAATCATATTGGCTTTTTGCGCAGATTTTTTGAAACCATTGTCGAATTTGCTTTTTAAATCCGCTTTTTTGAGCTGGTCTGCTTTTTGGTCAATATAACGGGCACCGGCTGTCGTCAGATGATAAACCAACGAATGCTTCCCGTCAGAGACCATTCCCAAAGCAGTTAAAGCGGAAGCTCCGCCAAGAAAGAGGTTGTTAGCCTCGGGGGCATCCATACCCGTGCCATAAACGGCGCCCAACATTGCGGTTCCCATAAGTACGTGGCGGTAAGAAACCTTAGAATTATCCTTTATCGGTTTGTTCATCGAATTGTCTAAAGCATTCATGGTTTTGGTTACAAAGGTTTCTGCCTTACCCATTTTTTGTTCTGTCATTGCAAGCTCCTAAACATCTGCTTTTCAAACTGCGTTAAGAATACCACTTTGGACAAAATTTGTCAATTAAAAAGCATAAATTTATTTTTTAACAACTATAATCATAGATTGATTAAACATTGTTTAAAGTAAAAAGCAAAAAAAAGAATCCCCAATCCGCAACGGACGGGGATTCTTTTTTACAGCAGAAACCGGTTAGACTGCCGTTTCGGGCCAGTTGACCAAGTTATTGAGGAAATTTTCAACATAATCGGGACGGCGATTCTGGAAATCAAGATAATAAGCGTGTTCCCAGACATCTATATTAATCAACGGTTTGATGCCGCGGGCTATCGGCGTATCGGCATTGGCGGTTTTCATAATTTCCAGCTTGCCGTTATTTTCGACCACCCAAGCCCAGCCGCTGCCGAATTGGGTAACCGCAGCATTTTTAAGTTCTTCTTTAAACTTATCATAAGATCCGAAATCACGTTTTATCATATCCGACAATTTGCCTTTGGGTTCACCCCCGCCCAAAGGCGACATGGAATTCAAAAGAACTCGTGATTAAACACCTGTCCGGCATTGTTAAAAATCCCCTGAAACTCGGGATTGCCGTATGTCTTCTGGATAATCTCCACCAAAGACATGGATTCAAACTCCGTTCCCTTGATGAGCTTGTTCAGATTGTCAACGTAAGTTTTATAGTGTTTACCATAGTGAAACTCCATAGTCGTCTGAGGCATAAAAGGCTCTAAAGCGTCTATGGCGTAAGGAAGAGGTTTCATTTCGAACATAAGCAATACTCCTGTCAGCGCAGTCTTGCGCGGGGTTAATAAAAAACTACTTCTTCTGATGCTTTATATAGGCATTGGTTCCGATTTCATCAAGCATTTTTTGCTCTTTGGCGTCAAATTCATGCCGTTCTGCAGTTTGACGATGTTCATCAACAATTTCAAAGGTTTTTGCTCTTTTAAACATATCGGCGATTTTATCACGTATTTCGGCAATCCGGCGGCGGACAGCCTCCAGACGTCCTTCCAAATCATCCTTTAGCCGGAGATAACGTTTGACATACAGGCCGAAGTCCCCAATGCCGGCGTGCTCGCGGGCAAATGCTCTTTTCTTCTTCAAACCGGCGGTTCAGCGCGGCAATGTCATTTAGAATCTGCTCTTCTTTGTTTTGCTGCTCGACCATCAGCTTGCGCTGTTCGTCTATATTGAATTTTTGGATACGGGTCAGCGTTTTCAGCGAAGACTTCATTTATGCCTCCGTTTCAGGCTTCCGCCGCATACGGAATAGACAATATCTGCTCCAACTGCTGATAACATTCAGGCAACGTAAAACGCTCCTGTTTTCCCTGAGAAAGGAATGCCTCAATTTTAGGATAGTAAAAAATTGCCTCATCCACTTCACGGTTGGATCCTTTTTTATATGCACCGAGACGAATAAGCTCAGCCATATCCTCATAGGCGGAAATGTATTTGCGGGCTTTGGCAACCAGGGCGTACTCCTCTTTCGTGTCACAATCGGGCATGGTACGCGAGATGGAACGCAGAATATTAATTGCCGGATAACGGTTGCGCTCGGCAATGGCGCGGTCAAGGACGATATGTCCGTCCAAAATGGAACGAACGGCATCGGCAACCGGTTCATTATGGTCATCGCCGTCAACCAAAACCGTCAACAATCCGGTGATGGTACCGTTGCCGGAACCGGGACCGGCACGCTCCAGCAAGCGCGGCAGTTCGGCAAACACGCTCGGCGTATATCCTTTTGAAGCGGGAGGCTCGCCAACGGACAGAGATATTTCTCGCTGGGCCATGGCAAAACGGGTGATGGAGTCCATCATACACAAAACGTCTTTATTCTGATCTCTAAAATACTCGGCAACCGCCATTGCAACATAAGCGGCCTGACGGCGCATTAACGGGCTTTCGTCAGAAGTGGCCAAGACCAGTACCGATTTTTCCAACCCTTCGGCTCCCAGCACATCTTCCACAAACTCTTTGGCCTCACGGCCGCGCTCGCCAATCAGTCCGATGACCGAAACGTCAGAAGAAGTATGACGCGCCATCATTGACATCAGCGTTGATTTGCCAACGCCGGAGCCGGCAAAAATACCCATACGCTGACCTTTGCATATGGTCAAAAAGGTGTTTACCGCCTTAACGCCCAAATCCACCTTGCCTTTAACGCGATCGCGGAATTGTGCCGGCGGGGGCGACGATTTTATAAAATAAGGCTTATCCCCTTTAATCAGCGGACCTTTGCCGTCAATCGCCTCGCCAAAGGCGTTGATAATGCGGCCCAGCCAAGACGGATGAGGATAAATTACCGGTTTGGCATTCTCCACATCGACTCGGCAACCCAGACCGATACCCTCCAGGGAGGCATAGGGCATTAATAAAAGCTTGTCTTCTTTAAAGCTTACCAACTCACAAGGAATTATTTTGCCGTTGGTGCTGGTAACATGACAACGGTCGCCGATTGAAAGCCGGGTACGAATACCGCTGACTTCAATAAAGAGTCCCTGTACGCCGGTCACTTTGCCAAAATAGGCCCCCCTCTTCCAGCTTGTTGACTTCGTGAAGTATGTTTTCAATCAGTTCTGACAAAAAATTTCCTTTACCTTAATTTTAGAAATATACCAAATTTATATATTTGTTATATTAATTCATCTTAGAGTAAATATACATCTTTATGCGGATTTTTCAGCCTTTTAAATTTTATTAACAAAATTCTCACCTGTTTTATGTCCAGGCCTTGCAAATAACTATTTACTCTTTCGAAAATATTTGATAGAATAAACTCAGGAACAACAGGTTCCGGACTTTTAACTATCAAAGGACGAAAACGATGAGATATTCAAGTTTATTGGCTCTGTGCGCGTTTATGCTTTGCTTAAACACGCCGGAGGTGAGAGGTGAAATTCTCGCCGTTCACACCTATGATGTAATGACACACACCGCACTTCTTCCGAAACCTGTTGCTTCCGACAACACATTCTCACTTGCCGCAACCTGGTGGCTCCCAGACTGGCAGGGCAGTCAGGGTTCACGTGGTTCTGACGACATCGGCGGCGGGGATATTGTCAAAGACGATTCTGATTGTATGGAACATTACAATCTTTTATGCAACTTGCCCTTCGCCTAAGCTTTCTACCGGCGTGGTTCATCCCGTCGCCGGAATGACCTGTCAGAAGTCTTGTTATTGCCCTTCCGAATACATCTATTCTTCTTCCAACTGCGCGGGAGAATATCAAGTCTCCGGAACGGCCTGCGACGGTAAGTATAACGCTTGTTCCCCAAACCCTGCACCTCCGGCGGATATTATGCTGAACAGCAGACCGACCGTATCTGCTCTGCCGTCACTTATGGCGGAAGAACCTGTTATTCCTGTTACCAGCCCCAATGTTCCGCCGGTGGATATGAGACCTCATAACCCCAGTAACCGTCAGCAAAACCTGTTCCTGCGGTGCCAAGTCCGGTTCCTGCTACAAAGAAGGACATTCTCATTCTTACAGCTGCCCGAGCGGATACTCGGCAACCAATTCCTGGGGCGGTTCAGCCCAGACTGTTTCCAAGACCTGTTCTTGCGGCGCTGCCTCGGGAACCTGTTACAAAGCCCCGGCACACACCCACAGCTACAGTTGTCCCAGCGGGTACAGCACATCATGTTCTAAAGGATATACGGCAACTACATCCAAGGTTTGCTCTTGTGGCGCGATATCTGGAACCTGCTACAAATGCAAAGTAACCTGTGGCCCTTGTCAGGACAGTAACAACAACTGTGCTCCGGTATTTAATTGCTGCCCAGGAACATCAAGTATCTGTATGTGCGGAAACAATTACGGGGGAAGGAAGCATTCTTGGCATTACTGTACCGATGACCTAGGAACACGGCTTCCCAACAGCTTGTAAACACACCTTGTGCCGCCCCCGGACATTTGTTTGTCCGGGGCTTTAGCCTTGGAAAAAGGCAACAAAAAAATTTTTGTTAATAATTATTAACAGGCTGCTCAAAAAAGTTAACAATTACGAAATTACGGGATAAGATAAGCGCATATAAAATGAAAACAAATGTAAGGGGAAGTCTGTTATGAGGGTTTTGTTAGTTGAAGATGATTACGCCATCTCTCAAAGTATTGAGACGATGCTCAAAAAAGAAGGGATGATTGTGGACACCACCGACCTTGGCGAAGACGGCCTGGAAATCGGAAAGCTCTATGACTACGACATTATCATTCTTGATTTGATGCTGCCGGACATGAACGGATATGAAGTTTTGAAAAACCTGAGAGCATCCAAAGTCAATACGCCGGTCCTGATTTTGTCCGGCCTGAGCGAGCCCGACAAAAAGTCAAAGGCCTGGGTTACGGTGCCGACGACTATTTGACAAAGCCGTTCGACAAAGCCGAACTGCTGGCGCGGATTCAGGCTGTCGTCCGTCGCTCCAAAGGGCATTCCAACTCCGTTATCCGCACCGGCGATGTTGAAGTCAACCTTGATAATCAGACCGTTTCGGTCAAAGGCAAGGCTCTTCATTTGACCGGAAAAGAATACGGGATTATGGAGCTGTTGTCTCTGCGCAAAGGTTCCACCCTCAACAAAGACCAGTTTTTAAACCACTTATACGGCGGTATTGACGAACCTGAACTTAAAATTATTGACGTTTTTATCTGCAAGCTGCGTAAAAAGCTGGAAAAGGCCTCCGGCGGCAAGAACTATATCGAGACCGTTTGGGGACGCGGTTATGTTCTGCGCGACCCGGACGAGCCGAAAAAAAATAGTTCATTGACAATAGAAAAAAACCTCGGATAACCGAGGTTTTTACAAAGTATCGAAAGTTGCAAAACCCGCCTGAAGGCGGGTTCTTTTTGATAAACTATTTGTCAAAGACACTAGATACGAACGGACGTTTTTGAAAATCCCGGAGGGACGGACAAAGCTCGGCATTTCTTCCTCATCTTCCGCCAACATTTCGCGGGGATCCTGCACAAGTTTTAATTTTGCCATACTGATGCCGCGAGACATATAAACGCAATTGTAGCCGGAAAGCTTCTCGTAAAACTCATCAACACAGGGAATGTGCTCGTTTTTGCCCAAATACAATATTCCCCCCTGAGTCTGACTGTTACTCAGACGAGCTAAAATCTGGCGCTGATATTCCGGTGTAAAGAAACGCAAAACGTTGCGGCAGAAAATAACCTCAAACTTGTCAGTCAGCGCAATATCGTCAAGGAGATTATAACGGCGGAACTCAACCATCTTGCGAATATCATCGTTGACCATCCATTGCTCGCCATCCTTGTGGAAGCAATCGAGAATGGTACGGACATTCAGCCCCATCTGTACTTCGAAATTGCTGTACAGGCCGCGCTGTGCCTTAGAAATCGCCACCGAGGAGATATCGGTTCCGATAATGTCAATCTTCCAGTCGTCCAATCCCAAAAATTTTTTTCGGACGCCCATGGCGATAGAATAAGTTTCCTGCCCGGTAGAACAACCCAAACTCCAGAAACGCAGCTTTTTTGCCGCACGGTTATTTTCCCGCAAGTTTGGCAGAACCGAATTTTCAAAACGGTTAAAGACGTCATAGTCACGGTAAAAACAGGTATCTGACAAAGCCAGGCTCTCGACGACCTGAGATATCAGCGGCTTGGCACCCACCTTTAACTCATCAATCAAGTCCTCGACGCCGGCATAGCCTTTTTCACGAATGAAATTTGAGATTTTTTTTTATCGACGACAAAGTACTGCTCTTCGTCGAAATCCCAGCCTGCGTTTTGTCTTAACAGATTTACCAGAAACTCAAAATCTTGTCTTTTCATCAATCAAACCTTTTATAACAACCCCAGAATTGCCAGCTTACTGCCGATAATATCCTCATCAAACGGACGCATAATAAAATCATCAGCACCGCCGTCCAAGGCTTGTTTAATTTTGTCTTTATCCGTTACGGATGAACAAAAAATAAACTTGGGCTGTTTGATTTTGTTGTCCTCACGGATTTTATAAAGCACATCGATACCGTCCATCACGGGAAGCGCCCAGTCGGTAATAATCAAATCAGGCTCCTCTCTGAGGAAAAGTTCCAAAACTTCTTCGCCGTCTTCGGCTTCACTGACGCTGAATCCGAAATTTTCCATAATTTTCTGCAGAAGCATCCGGATAATTTTGGAATCATCAGCAATAATACATTTTGGCATTTTTTTATCCTTTATGCAAATACAAATCCGAGGGAGCCAGAATTTAAGATATAAAGATTAATTTTTGGTTGCTTTAATAAAGAAACTAAATAAAAAATTGGGGCATACTGCGCGGCAGGCTCCGCAACGTTTCCGCTAAGTATTTCTTTTATATGGTTTATTTTGTCGGCAGAGGGAGGAACCTCGGCACTGGAAACAACCATAATTTTTTTATCATCGGCAGAAATTTCAATTTTTCCGCCGCGAATCAGGGTGTCGGCAATTATCATCACCGCCAGCATCACCGGCTTTACAAATGCGGCATTATCAAGACGATAGCTCAATTCTATCGGATAGTTGCGGTTGCCGATGGTTGCCAGGTAATTCTTAATCGTCTCGGCAACCAGGTTATGCTGTTCCAAGTTGGCATTATCCAGCCCGAACGCCATTCTGAAAAACTTCATCCGGGCGGCCAGAACGGAAGAGCTGGTTTTGAGAATCGACTTGATGTCGTCAATAAAGTCCATATCTCCTTCTTCAAGCAGTTCTACCGCATTGGACACGGCCCCGATATTACCGATGATATCGTGGCTGAGACGAGTGCATATTAGCTCGGCAAGCGCCGTACTATTCAGTTCATTGGGCATTTATCCACCTTCTTATTTATTAAAAACTATACAGGTCCGTATTCATATAACGCTGGTCTTCCCGCGACATACGGGTGTAGTCCAGTTCACGAAGCATCGGGTCTTCAAGCAGCAGGAATCCGGTTTTGCCTTCAGATAAAGGCTTATTGCCGCCCATTCCCCAAGTTACAGCTTCCTTATTATCAGGTTTACCATATTTTTGGTTAATTTTTTTCCAAAAATCGTAAATTTTTATATTACGAAGGTAAATCGCTTTGGGAGAGTTGCCGGTAATGCCGGCGGCAAGGCTTTATAAGTAATTTTGTAAACCTTGTTGTCGGTAAAATTACTGGTAAAGGTAACCTGAATTTCCTCTTTGGTGTCGAACTTGGCATATTTTACCAGCTGGACGTACTGTTGTTTGGCTTTTTTGGCCCTCTCCACGACACAGGCCTCAAGACGCTCATAACCGACGACACCGCTGTGGCGGCAGCCTTCTTCGTTACGCCATTTGATAAAATTGGGAATCTGATATTTTTGCATAATCTTGCGGAATCCGCGATTTTGCATCGTTTCATCCACCTGTCTCAAAGACATTCGGAGCATTACTCCGGAGATGTCGAAAACAGAGGCGTTGGAACGGGAGTTTCCGGCAGACGGCCTGCGGGCGCTTTCCACCAGACTTTCCAAACTGTCTCCGCTCCCCTGAACCGTTCCGGCCGCAGAAGTTTTTGCTTTGCCGTCCCCCAGAATCGAGAGCGGATTGGTCGTTGCCAACTTATCGACCCACGTTCCCTCAACCTTCGGCAGAGGAATCACGTTTTGAGCCGTGCCCGGCGTTTTATCCTGCTTGAGCGTATCGGTCAAAGCCTGATCTTTGGATATTTTCGGCATGGGGGTCTTTTCGTCCGCAGCAGCAGAAGAAGACGGCGGCGGAGGCGTTGTTCCGGGAGCCTGCAGCATAGGAACAGAAGCCGTCGGAAGGTTCTCCGCGGGAGAGGCAATGGCCTCAGCATCCGGAATGTCGTTTTCATCCATCGGCGCGGCATCGTCAGGGGCTTCCATCGGATTTTCCGCGGGAATCGCGGTATGTTCGGCAGAAAGGCTTTCCACATCGGAAAAATTAAAAAGGTCGTCCTCGCCGGAAGTAAACTGAGACGCTATGGAATCCTGCCCTTGGACTTCATAATTGACATCACCGCCAAAGACATAGGGTGCGGCGTCTTCACTGGCATATGAAGGCGCAACAGCACTTAAAGCGGCAATAAGCCCGATGGCAAAAAGTTTCGGCATTATATTCTGTTAATAAGCTTATTTATGAATTATTCTTTCCGAATATAGCCTGATTTAGAGGAGTTGGCAAACACTAAGCTCAACTTATCAGAATTTTTATTTACTTTTAAAAAGAAAAAAGCTATAAAGCGGAATCTATTTGATTTTTTAGGGAATAACAATGGCAGATGAAGTCCATATCATCGGTGCCGGGCTGGCTGGTTCAGAAGCTGCCTGGCAGTTGGCTGAACGCGGCGTTAAAACCGTGATTCACGAAATGCGCCCGTCAAAAGCCTCGCCGGCTCACAAGACGGAATACTGCGCCGAACTGGTCTGCTCAAATTCCCTGCGTTCCGACGACTACGAACATAACGCCGTCGGGCTGATGCATGAAGAAATGCGCCGGGCAGGTTCGTTGATTATGCAATGTGCGGACGCCACCAAAGTTCCGGCCGGAGGCGCCTTGGCGGTTGACCGCGACGGTTTTGCCGAAACGGTAACCCGCAAGCTGAAGAATCACCCGTTAATCTCCTTTATCAACGAAGAAATCACCGCCCTGCCCGCGGCCGAAGACGGCAGTTTCATCATTGCCAGCGGACCGCTGACGTCAGAAGCCCTGATTGCAAGCATTTTGAAGGAAGTCAACGCCCAGGCTCTGAATTTTTATGACGCAATTGCACCGGTCGTTTATAAAGAAAGCATCGACTTCGACAAAGCATGGTATCAGTCCCGCTATGACAAAGGGGACAAGTTTGACTATATAAACTGCCCGCTGACGCAGGAAGAATATTATGCTTTTGTCAACGCTCTGCTGAGCGCCGAGAAAGTTGAATTTCACGACTTTGAAAAAGAGGCTTCTTATTTTGACGGCTGCCTGCCGATTGAGATTATGGCAGAACGGGGAATCGAGACGCTGGTGTTCGGCCCGATGAAACCGGTAGGGCTGACCAATCCGCACAACCCCGAACAAAAACCTTATGCCGTGGTACAACTGAGACAGGACAACAAAGAAGACACCCTGCGCAATATGGTCGGCTTTCAGACCAAGCTCAAATACGGCGAACAGCAACGGATTTTCAGAATGATACCCGGCCTGGAAAACGCCGAATTTGCCCGTTTGGGCGGCATTCACCGCAACACATTTATAAAAAGCCCAATCCTGCTGGATGATTTTCTGCGGCTCAAAAGCAGGCCGAATTTACGGTTTGCGGGACAGATTACCGGCTGCGAAGGCTATATTGAGAGCGCGGCAATCGGCCTGCTGGCCGGATATTTCGCCGCCTGCGAGGCTCAACAGGTTCAGCCCGTACTGCCGCCGGAAACGACAGCTCTCGGCGCGATGCTGAAGCATCTGCGCGATGACACGAATATTGACGACTTTCAACCGATGAACATTAACTTTGGCATTTTTCCCACCATACAGGGAGAGACGACCAAGAACGGAAAGTTCCGCAAAATAAAAGGAATGGAACGTAAAGAGGCGTATTGCCGCCGAGCCTTGGCCGATATTGAAAACTGGATTGCTCAGATATGAAAAAAAGTAAAACACAAAAGGCCGCAAGACGAAAGTTTTCCGGTCGGTAAACTTGTCAAAAAATCTTTACGCCCGCTGGTTCTGGCTTATTATAACGCCGCCCGCCGCGCGGACGACATTGCCGACGCACAAAATCTTACCCGGGAAGAGAAACTGGCTCAGCTGGCCGAAACCGCACGCGCCTTTCACAACAAAGAAGCCGAAGGACAATTTCGTGCGGCTGCCGATTTGGGCAAGCTGTTCGGAATGGAAAATCTGGCCAACACGCTGTTTTTGGATTTGCTGACCGCCTTTGAACGCGACGCCGAAAACCGCCAGCCGGAAATTTGGGAGCAGCTCATTGACTACTGCAAATATTCTGCGGCGCCGGTGGGACGCTTTATGCTCGCCATTCACGACGAGAATCCGTCGACTTACCTGCCGGCGGAAACTTTTGTGCGCAGCTTTGCAGATTGTCAACCACATTCAGGACCTGAAAGAAGACGCCGTCAAGCTGCGGCGCTTCTATCTGCCTGCGGAAATGATGAAAAGACACGGCGCCGAAAACAGCGACATATATCTGAGTTTTATGACGCCGCCCCTTAAAAAGGTTGTCGGCGAAGTGTTGGAAAATGTTAAGGGAATGCTTAAAGACTCCGAGGTTTTGCCTTCGTTAATCAGCAGTTTCAGGCTACGCGCAGAGGTCGGCGTTATCCTTTCCTTAACCAATTCCGTGGTAAAAAGGTTGGAAAAAGGGGATGTTCTCGCGCAGAGAATCCGTCCTTCCGGATGGGATTGGGTCAAGGCCTGGTTCAACGGTTGGAAAACGGCATTGTCGGGAAAGAAAAGAACTGTCAGGATGGCAAAATGAACAACATCAAAAGAATGGTAAAAAAATCGGGAACGTCTTTTTTCTGGAGTATGCGGCTGCTGCCTGCGGCTCAGAGAAACGCCATGTATACGATTTATGCTTTTTTCCGCCATATTGACGACATTGTCGACGGCGAAGCGGATATGGATGAAAAGCTGGAGCTAATCAATGCCTGGCGCGAAGAACTGGACAACATTTACGACAAGAAGCTGCCGACAACGGACATCGGGCGCAAGATTTATAAAAACTGCATGCGTTTTAAGCTGCCCAAAGAAGAATTTATAAAAATGATTGACAGCATCTCCATGGACTTGCCTAATCCGGTGCAGGCGCCGACGATGGAAAAGTTTAATCAATACTGCCGCGGCGTTGCCGGTGTTCCGGGGAATTTGTCCCTGCGCATTTTCGGCTGCACCGACCAGCAGATTATTGAGGAGCTGGCGACAACGCTCGGCGCGGCTTTGCAAATTACCAACATATTAAGGGACGTCAAGGAAGACGCTCAGGCTCAGCGTCTTTACATCCCGGAAGAGTTTTTGCAAAAGCCGGAATCAAAACCCGGGACCCGCTCAGCGTCGTTGTCGACAAGAATCTCGCGGTTGCCCGAGAAGCCCTTGCAAAAATAGCCCAAGAAGACTACGAACGCGCTTTTGAAATCATCAAAAGAATCGACCCTAAAACGGCACGCCCGGTCAAAGCAATCGCATATATCTACAAACGTTATTTCGACATCATGCAAAACCGGGGTTGGGAAATCATTTCTCCCAAACCGCGGATTGGAAGAATCAGCAAACTCTGTCTGGCTTTGAAAGCTTTTATAGGTAAGTAATGACCGCAAAAAATGTTACATATCACATTGTCGGAGGCGGCATTGCAGGTCTTGCGTGCGCCAAATTCGTGAAAAAATATGACCGTAAAGCCCGCACCGTGGTTTATGAAGCGCAAGGGAGAATCGGCGGCCGCTGCTATTCTTACGAGGACAAAGACTTAGACCGAAAACTCGACAATGCAACCCACGTCATTTTGGGGGCAAACAAAAATGCGGCTGCATTGCTGGGGCCTCAGAAATGGACGGAAGACTGTTGTTTCTGGAATGCCCGAAACGGCAGCATCAGCAAAAACTACAAAGAGTTTAAACCCCAAATCATCAAAGCGATGTGCAACACTCAAGCAGAGCTGGTACCGCCGTCAATCATCAGAAAAATCGTTTGGAAGCTGTTTCCCTGGAGCCGCAGGCAGAGGAAAATTTATTTTTCCAAACAAGACCTCAGCCCACGAATCATTAACCCGCTGCTGGCTTATGTAGATGAATTGCAGCTGAATCGCAAACTGGTTAAAATCGAGAGCCAGTTCGGCAAAGCGGCGCAGCTTGACTTTGCCGACAGGCAAATTGAAGTAGGCGCCGACGACAAAGTGATTTTGGCGCTGGATTCCAAAGCCTACAACCGTCTCACCGGAGGAGAGCCGTTTGACTACAACGGTATCATCAACGTGTTTTACAGGACGTCGCAAAAGCTGACGCTGCCGGAAGACGCATCTCTGATGGGAATCGCCGACGGCCTTGCCGACTGGATATTCATCAACGACGATATCGTAAACGTTACGATTTCCGACTCAGGGCAAAAAGACGACGATTTGGACGGCTTGGCCCGCAAGATATGGAAACAACTGGACAAGTTGAGAGGCGTCAACTCGGGTTTTGTTCCGCCGTTTAAGGTAATCAACCACAAAATTGCCACTATCCGCCAAGATGAGGCAAACAACAACAAGCGCCCTAAAAACGCAAAGACAGTTTATCCCAATGTTTTTATTGCCGGGGACTGGACGATGAAAAATTATCCCTGCAGTTTGGAAACGGCAATTTTATCTGCCAAAAGAGCCGTCAAAACTGCACGGAAAAGCTGAGAAAACCCTGCTATAACCGGGTTTTCTCAGTAAAATCCTTATTCCCTGCACAATTCTCAATAATCGATAAGCTCAAGCATTTCGTCCACAAGATTTCGTGTTCCGGTGCAAATATCTTTCAGCGAATTGGCCAGCATATAGCACGGAGTGGTAACGATTTTATGCTCAGAATCGACACAGACTTCGGTTGCGGCGCAATTCTGATGGCGTGCTCCCATCTTAGCCAGCCCGGCCGCGACTTTTTATCATTGCCTACGGTGATGGTAATTCCGTGTTTTCCTAACACTCTTGCTATGACAGTCGGAGCGATACACATGGCTCCGATGACAATTCCTTCCCGGTAGCTTTCTTCAATTGCCCGGCGAACTTCGACATTGACGTCACATTCTGCCCCGTTTACCGCAAAATCGCTGAGGTTCAGCGCGGCACCGAAACCGCCCGGAAAAATGACGGCATCATAATCTTTGGCTTTGAATTCGGCCAAATCTTTAATCTCGCCGCGCGCTATACGCGCCGATTCCGCCAATACGTTGCGGTTATCTTCATCGCCGGCTATCGCTACGGCATGTCCGGTAAAGTGGTCAATGGTCCTGGCCTGCCAGGTATTGGGAGCAAAACACTGATATGTACACCCGCTTTGATCAACAGCCAGCATGGTACAAACAGCCTCGTGGATTTCGCTGCCGTCAAAGACACCACAGCCGGAAAGCACGATGGCAAATTTTGGAGCTTCATTATTCATATTAATATCTTCCTTTTAAAATTTATCGTTTATAAATATTACACATAATAATAATAGCAATTTTTGTAAAATGAAATGGAATAATATATGCAATCTGAAATGACCACTCTCAAAAACGGTTTGAGAATCATTACGTCCAGTCGTCCGCAGACGGAAACTGTTTCGCTCGGAATCTGGGTAAAACCGGCGCTGCTTATGAAAAGCAGGAGGTTAACGGTATCTCACATTTTTTGGAGCATATGGCGTTTAAAGGGACTAACAAACGCAATGCTTTGCAAATTTCCGAGGAAATTGAAGACGTCGGAGGACAGTCCAACGCATACACTTCCCGCGAATTTACGGCTTTTTACTGCAAAATGCTCAAAGGCGACACCGAACTGGCGGTAGACGTTCTTACGGATATTTTGCAAAACTCAACTTTTCCCGAGGACGAACTGGTTAAGGAACGCGAAGTCGTCGTCCAGGAAATCAAACAGACTATCGACACCCCCGACGACATCGTGTTTGATTATTTTCAGGAAACCGCTTTTCCCGATCAGGCCATCGGACGTTCAATCCTGGGCTCGAAGGAAAACGTTCGCAGTTTTACCAGAGAAAAGCTCAACAATTATATAGCCACTAATTACGCTGCAGAAAACATTATCGTTTGCGCCGTCGGCAATATTGAGCATAACGCCTTTGTCAACATGGTGGAAAGCCGGATGGGCGGTTTTAGAAGCAAAACCAACTTCACCCCGGACAGACAGCATTATGAGGGCGGCTTTTTTATGGAATCGAGAGACATTGAACAAGTGCATGTCGCCTTGGGATTCAAAGGTTTCAGATATTGTTCGGAAAACTATTATCCGAGCATCTTGTTTTCAACGCTGTTCGGCGGCGGAATGTCTTCGCGCCTGTTTCAGGAAATCCGTGAAAAAGAGGTTTGGTTTACACGGTTTACAGCTTTACGGCCTCGCATACCGAAGACGGTCTGTTCGGCATTTATGCCGGAACCGGTGCCAAGGATTTGAAAAACCTGCTGCCGGTAGTCGTTGACGAAATCAGAAAAGTCTGCAACGACAAAGTAACCGAAAAAGAGCTTGTTCGGGCAAAAACCCAGCTTAAGGCAAGTATGCTGATGTCACTGGAAAGCTCTTCGGCAACGGCTGAAGTCCTGGCGCGCCAGATGCTGATTTTCGACCGGATTATTCCGATTGACGAAATGGTGGAAAGGATTGAAAAAGTCACCTTGGACGACATTCAAAACACCGCAAGGACGATTTTTTCCAGCAAACCGACCTACACCCTGCTGGGAGCAATCAAAGACCATATCGAATATGACGATCTGCAAAAAATTTTGAAGTGTTAAACGCCGATGGCCGGACTATGTGACATCTACCTCGCCGTGCCGCGCGGGTTCTGTGCCGGTGTAAAAAGGGCAATTTCTCTGGTGGAAAAGGCCTTGGAAGATTACGGCGCACCGGTTTACGTGCGGCATGAAATCGTCCACAACCGGCACGTGGTTGAAAATCTGCGGCAGCGCGGTGTCGTATTTATTGAAGACTTTGACGAAATCAAAGACGACAGCCGTCCGGTCATTCTTTCGGCACATGGTGTTCCCAAAGCCGTCGAGACGGAAGCCGCCCGCAGAAAGCTTACGGTTATCGACGCCACCTGCCCGCTGGTTGCCAAAGTGCACCGGCAAATACGGAAGCTGGCCGAAGAAGGGCGGGAAATCGTGGTCATCGGAAAAAAAGAGCATCCGGAAATTATCGGAACCGTCGGTCAGGTTGATTGTCAGGACAGGGTTCACATCATTAATTCCGTTAATGAAGCCCTGACGCTGAACCTTCCTTCCGGCTGCAAGGCCGGCGTCGTTACTCAGACGACCCTTGCGGTTGACGATGCAGAATACATCACGGCCTGCCTCCGCCGAAAATTCAATGAACTGGCGGAACAAAAGGGCAGCGACATATGTTATGCCACCACCTTTCGGCAAAAGGCGGTTCGGGAAATTGCCGCAAAAGCAGACGGTGTTATCGTCATCGGCTCAAAAAACTCCTCCAACAGCAAACATCTGCAACAGACTGCCCTGCAAAACGGCGCGGCCAAAGCCTGGCTGATTGACGACGCGGACGAGCTTCCGTGGCCGGAACTGGAAAATTTAAACAGCTTGGGAATCAGCGCGGGAGCTTCTGCCCCCGAATATTTGGTCGACGAGGTAATTGCCGAGCTCAAAAAACATTATAAGAATCTTAAGATTCATGATATTATAGTAGCAGAAGAAAACATTGAGTTCAAAAATTAAGGAGCGGCAACGATGTCACGTGCTGAAGACATCTTCCAAAAACTTATTTATTTTGGGGAAGATGCGATTGACGAATTCATCTAAACCAACAAACCGAAGAGCTTCTTCTGGACTTTAAACAAGCCGTTTCGGTCGGAAAAAACTTTACGACTTTGCACCGCGACGACCGCAAAAACCTTTCCAAGGCAATTTCAGGGTTCGGCAATTCCGAAGGCGGCGTCATCATATGGGGCGTAGAGTGTTCGCGGGATATTGAAATCGGAGACGTTGCCAAAGCAAAAGTTAAAGTAAAAAATGTGCATCGTTTTCTAAGCTGGCTGGAAAACGCCATTTCCGGCTGTACAATTCCGAGCCACAACAAGGTTCGCAATCACATCATAAGCTGTGATGCCAACGGCGACGGTTTTATAGCCACCTACATTCCCAAATGCGATATTGCTCCGTTGATGACAACGGGAAACAGCACCATTTACATCCGGTCGGGTTCAAACAACGTTCCGGCGCCGTATGCGGTGATTGCCGGAATGTTCGGGCGCCGACCCCAGCCGAATATTGAGCTGATGGCCGGCAACCGAAAGCTGGAAGCCCTGGAAAATATGGATGAGGATATGCTTTATCCGAACAGCATCGACAACCCGCCGGAGCAATATGTCAAAATCAGCTTTGCCCTGCAAGCTTCAAACACCAGCAATGTTATTGCCCGGGAATTATACCTTTCCTGCCAGACGCTTGATGTGGGCGGAGAATATAACAAGGTTCGCTTTCTGAATTATAACCAAATGGATTCGATACCGGGAATCGAAGGGCAGTTAAATCTGATTACGCGGCCGGAACTGCGGCTGCCTCCGCGAGGAATACTGAGATTCTGCAATGTTGAAATCATCCTCTCCCCGTATATTGAAGAAGATTTCTGCCTTGAAGGAGTTATCGGCGCGGATAATGCGGCTCCGAAAGACTTTAGAATATACATTCCCAAAAACAAGCTGCGTTCATATGTGGCAAGGGTTATTCGCTGCGAAGAAGAAGAAAATATGCTGCTCAATGAATTCTTTAACGATTACTTTATAGGTGAGGTCTGATGCCTGCAATTGAAGTGTTTACCGACGGCGCCTGTTCCGGAAACCCGGGAGCTGGCGGCTGGGGCGTGATTCTTCGTTACGGAGAGATAGAAAAAGAACTTTCCGGCGGAGAAGAAAACACCACCAACAACCGTATGGAACTTACCGCCGTCATTGAGGCGTTAAAAGCTCTAAAAAAAGAGTGCGACATCACAATCTATACTGACAGCCGTTATGTGATGGACGGCGTTCAGGAATGGATGCCCAACTGGAAACTCAACGGCTGGAAAACCACCAACAAGAAATCCCCGGTAAAAAATGTGGAACTATGGCAGATTCTTGATTCGCTTTTGTCCAAACATAAGATAAAATGGGTATGGGTCAAGGGGCATAACGGGCATCCCGAGAATGAGCGCGTTGATAAATTAGCGCGAGACGAAGCAAAAAAGTACGCCGTAACAAAAGTTTAACAATTCGCGGACTTGCACAGTTAGACACAATATGCTATAGTTTGTCCAGTTTTAGGAAAAACTATAACATTTACGGTGGTCATTATGAGTAATGAAAGACTAAGAATTCTGCCCTCTGCCGAGGAACTTCAGGATTCTGCATCGTCCAGCAGGGACGATGTCACAAGACAAGTTGATGATATTATAGCCAAAACTTTTGAAATTTTGCAATTTGAAACCAAAGAAGAATATATAAAGTTTCTGATTGAAGAAAATGAAATCCAAAAGACAATACTCCGCGACCGGAGGAAGAGCTTGACCTGATACGCCTGAAAGGGCATCTCGAAATTGACAACAGGGTTAAAAGCGGTTTGGACTGGAGCGACGTCGTTGCCGACACAATTAACGTGATTCCCGGAAAAATTACCCGTTATCCTCATCTCCCCAAAGCCCGAAAATGGGTAAAGTCAGAATTAACAGCAAAGAGTGCCGCCGAATATTTTGAACATAACCTTTTGGCTCCAGTAAAAAACAGACGGCAAAATTGAGGTTGAGCACGGTATTGCTCTCAAAATTGCCGAAGCGGAGAAAATGCCCGATTTCAATTCCGTCACCGTAGACAGCTTCTATTATTACGGCAGCAGCGCGCTTCCTCTCAGCAAACTTCCCCATACCAGAAAAGGAATTTATAACGTCAGTTGCGACAATTTGGAAATTGACGTTGATAATCCCTACAAAACGGCAAAAGAAAAAAAACTCGGAAAAGAGGTTATCGCCAAACTCGCTCCGACTAATCCGCTGCAACGATGGCTGGCCTCGATTACCCCTTCAAAGTCCAACAGCAATACCTAATAGGCCAAATTTTCAATCAATGCGGTAAAATCTTTGTCGCTGATGAGTTCCGGCAATACCATTCCGTCCGGAATCCGGGGCGCAAACACCACGTAAAACGGCAGGCCGCGCCGCCCAAACTTTTCCATAAAGGCAAGGACATCCCGATTATAATTAGTCCAGTCCACATCCAAAACCACCACATTGTACGCATCCAGCAACGCAATCGTCTGCGGGGTATCAAAGACGTTCAGGTCATTTAATTTGCACGTCAGGCACCAGTCTGCTCCTACACGCACCAAAACGATGCGTCCGGCATTGACGTTTTCTCGGACCTCTTGAAGACTAATCATTTTTTGCAAAACGGAAGTTTCGGCTCCCCGGCTGCGATAGTAGCCATATCCGGCATCAACGGCTGCTGCCGTTATCAAGACGCCAATCAAGACTGCGGCCGCAACATTAAAAATACGACGTACTTTCGAAAGCACTTCAGGAGTTTCCGGCTGACGTTCGACCGCTTGCAGCAACATCCGCCTAAACCATAAGACAATGAAAAATGCGGTCAGCCACAGTATAAAACGGCTCATAACGCCGGCGGACGTCTGCGCACTCAATATGCTCAAAAGCCAGACCAAGGTCAACAGCAGCATTATCGACATCAGCGCATTGACACGACGCATCCACGGTCCCGGGGAAGGCATATAATAAGCCAGCCCCGGAAAGAGTACAAACAACAGATATGGCTGCGACAAGCCTAAAGCTACCGCAATCATCATCAGCGCAATGTCAAGCGGCGTTCCGGCGAGAGCAAACCCCAAAGCCGTTCCCAAATACGGGGCGGTACAGGGAGTGGAGAGCAGGACCAGGAACAAACCGGTCAAAAAAATGCAGCAAATCGCCTTTTCGTCCTTTATCTTCCAGAACCGCATCAACAAAATGCGGGGTTCGGAAAGAAACCAGCCCCCAGACATGGGCACAAAAGGCTGCAATAACGAAAATCATAAAAGTCAGAAAGTATACGTTTTGAAACTGCATTCCCCAGCCGACGGCCGCGCCCAAGAGCTTGAGCGTAATCAATCCGAGCGCCAACAAGGCAAACGAACAATATATGCCCAGCAGGTTTAATCCGAAACTACGGCGCACTTCGGACGTTTTCATTCTTCCAAACCGGGTAAAGGACAACAGCTTAAGCGACAAAACGGGAAAAACGCAGGGCATTAAGTTCAGCAGAAAACCGCCGACGAATCCTAACCACAGCAATCCGACCGACAAACGGTTTCCCTGCAAATCAAACAGGGAAGCGTCTTCCGCTTTCAGGAGTTTCCGAACGGCGACGTCTCCGGTCAGCCTGGCGGAAACCTCAAACTCCTGCCCTAAAAGATCAGTTCCCGGCTCAACAGCCTTGAAACGGGCCACAATGTCGCGGCCGTTAATGCTGATTAAGGGCGGAGCAAACTTTATGCCAGCGGCACTGCGAATAAAAATATCAAAATCCGCCGGCGTGGACTTTGCCCGCAATTCGGCCCGCAAGACATCCGCATCCTCCGAACGAACAGACTTCTCAACGACCAGATGCCCGATTTCCAGCTCTTCGTGCTGTTCTTGGGGCATCAGCTTGGCATTCATACGCAAAAAAGACGCGACGGTTGATTCTTCCGCGGCTCCCGGCCGGAGTTCCAAAACCGGAGCCACGACTTCGCTGAAACATTTGTTCTCGCCACAGACGACCGCTTTGAGCTCGGCTTGCAGCATAAGCGGCTGAGCGGCATCAACCTTCAGCCGAAAAGGGATGACGACACTGCCGGTGTAAGCAATCAGCGATTTTTTGTTAAAATTATAACGGCGAGGCAGCGGAAATTCTGGCAAAACTCCCGGGGAATTAAAATTTAAACTCAACCCGGCATACTGCTCAAAACCTTCGGCCAAAATCAAATAGCCGCGGGGCAGCGCCAATTGCAGCGCTCCTTCCACATATCCGTCGGCAAGCGTTTTTTGAGAAGCCAACAGACGCGCAAACAGTTTGCCCTGCGTGTCCCAAACGCCGATACCCCGCCGGTCTTCAATTTCCCGACCGTCAAAAAGACCGTAAGAAAAAACTTTTTTCCAATCGCCTTGCAGAAAAGCCTTTTTAAGCTCTTCATCCCGTTCGCTCTGTCTCAAACCGCCCTGCTCACGCCGTTGCTTATCCTGATATGCGCGGCGGTCGCGTTCGCTGCGCGAATAGGCGATGATTTTCTTGAAATCCTGGATGACGACAGGAGCGTCGCTTTCAATATAAGTTTCTTCATCGCCGCTTTCATATGCGCTTTCCGGCAAAATCAACGGAATATCGGAAGTGGCAATGAACGATTTGACCTTTTCCAGCAGAAAGTTGTAAATCCGCTTGGTGCGGACACCGAGACGTATCAGGGTTTCTTTGGTATTAATTCCGGAATCACCGTATTCGGGATGAAGCTCCCGAATGTCGTCTTTGAAATCTTCTTCAACCTGTTCTCCGGGATATTTGGCATCAAAGTCCGCAACTTCTGCCAAATATTCGTCCAACAGCAGACCGACGGCCGGCGCCTTTTCTTCCGTCTCAGGTTTTAAATCAAGGACAACCTGTGCATTTTCCACGGCATACAAAAGCTGGGGAAATGTCATAAAAACGGCGAAAACAGCTAATTTCAAAATGTTTTTCATTTATTTTTGATTAGAAATGTGAAAATATGTTTTTAAATTACTGTAAATTATGTTAGAATACAAGAGTTGAGTAAGTAAAAAACGGGTATATATGGATAACATGAATAAAGCCAGTGAAAACTACCTGACCGGCAAATGTCTGGTTTCGATGCCGAATATGGCTGACGAGCGGTTTGAACGGTCTTTGATATACATTTGCTCGCATACAAAAGACGGGGCGATGGGTTTTGTCGTAAACAAAAAAAATTAAAGAGTTCTCCTTCACCGATTTGGCCAATCAACTGCCTATCAGCACGCTTAAACCCATTACCCCATAGACCTTTATCAGGGTGGCCCGTTGGACAAGGTGCGTGGTTTTGTTCTGCATTCCACCGATTATCTCAAAGGCGACAGCATTATCATCGGCGACGGAATTGCGGTTTCTTCCTCCATCGACATTCTTACCGACATCGCTTTCGGCACCGGTCCGAAAAAGACAATCTTATCGCCTTGGGCTATGCCAGCTGGGCTCCCAATCAGCTGGAACAGGAAATTATCAATAACACCTGGCTGGTAGCTCCATCTTCTCCCGAGCTTGTTTTTCGCACCAAAGACGAAGAAAAATGGCAAAAAGCGCTTGATTCCATCGGTATTGACGTAACACGCCTCAGCGAATTTGCCGGCAGAGCCTAAAGCGACCGGGCAGAAATGCACGGCAAAAAAAATGACTGTCGTCCTAAGTCCTATTTAAGTTTCTCTTGTCTGGGTGAGCTAAAAATTCTGTTACTGAATCCGTTTTTATGCTCTGTACAATTAAAAATGCAGGAGATATTATCTATCTGAACCACTTTAAGCGACTTGCACTAATTCAAAAAAATAACAAGCAAACAGGAGAAACCTATGACAAAGAAATATCATAGTGACGAAGCTGATGTTGTGGAACAGAATTTGGAGCTTATCAGTAAAATTTACCAGAGTTTTGAAGCCCTTGAAGAAACATTGGGGCGTCTGAAACTTGAAGAACCGCTTTTCATAACCTACATTGCAAAAAAAATCATTTGCCAACGTTATTTTTAACGATATAAAAAAAGAATTCCGGTTCAGACAGCCGATAACCCCGGCTTACGGAATCAAAAAACTCATATCAGCACGGTTTTCTGCTGAAACCGTTGTAATTTTCTTTCTGACCGGATGATAAAACATTATCATTTCCGGCATTGGGTTATGTGGCTGTTTTACATCAAAACGAATAAACTACAAGCACCCCTCCCCTCAAAAATTTGTTTGATCTTTAGTACAAAAAAATCCCGGAATGCGGATGCAAACCGGGATAAAATTAAAAGAAGCTAAACTTTAAATTCAACCGCACAACGAACGCGGAGACTGTAATCCTTAGTGCTGTAGTGGTGCATGGTGCCGACGGACGGTCTGACGCGCCAGACGAAGGTGTAGTTGTACTCGGACGAAGACCAATAAAAAGCTTCATTCAGCAAACAATTTCCGGACAAACCTCCGGAATTAAGCAACGCAAATGATTCGCGCAATTTTTTCCGATTGCCGAAAATACGCTTAAGCTCATCTTTACCCGGCAGAAATCCCGTACCGGCTTTAATGCCGTCAAAAGCATATTTTGTACACCACTCGGCTGCTTCCGCTTTTTATGTTTTTCTTTGGCTGTCTTCAGTATCAGAGCCGTTGCCTCTTCGCCGCTAAGTCTACATGACATATCGACATAAAGCCAGCCGCTCGACCATGGCAACACAGTTTCCCGCAATCCCAAAGCCAACCCATGGTTCCTGTCTACACAGCCGACAATCGCCGAAACCTGACTGTCTTTTATCAGTTCCGGGAATATTAGGCCGTCTGCGTAATAAAACATCCCCGGCTCAATCTTCTTCGGTGTTACAAACTTCTTAGACGGGATAAGATTCACATCCTGAAAAGTTGTTTTTCCGCCAACAGGACACAATTGTTGTAAAAACTCTGCGCTGATTTGATTGTTCTCATACCAGCTCTTTACTACTGCTTCTGCCGTTAAGCCAAATTCTTTTACAACACCATTTAAAACTTCGATTTTTTCCATAATATATACGTTTTGATTAATAATTGACATCATTGTTTTGTAAGTTGTTTCAAATCTATAATATTATTCCCACTCTGTCAATGACAGATTAGACAAAAGAGACTTCTCTATACGACACAAAAAATCCCGGAATGCGGATGCAAACCGGGATAAAATTAAAAAAGCTAAATTTTGAATTCAACCACACAACGAACGCGGTTACTGTGACTCTTATTGTCGTCGAGCGCGCCGTAGAACAACGGGCTGACGAGCCAGGCGGTGCCGCCGCAGTAGCCGTAGTTCGCGGACGAAGACCAATAAAAAGCTTCATTCAGCAAACAATTTCCGGACAAACCTCCGGAATTAAGCAACGCAAATGATTCGCGCAACTTTTTCCGATTGCCGAAAATACGCTTAAGTTCTTCCTTGTTTGGTATAAAACCCGTACCGGCTTTAATGCCGTCAAAAGCATATTCCGCACACCATTCGGCCGCTTCCGCCTTTTTATGTCTTTCTTTGGCTGTTTTCAGTATCAGAGATGTTATCTCTTTGCCGCTCAATCTCGTTGATATATCGACATAAAACCAGCAGCGTGACCATGGCAACATAGCTTCCCGCAATCCCAAAGCCAATCCGTGGTTCTTGTCTACACAACCGACAATTGCCGAAACCTGGTTGTCTTTTATCAATTCCGGAAATATTAAGCCGTCTGCGTAATAAGACATCCCGGGCTCAACCTTCTTCGGTGTCACAAACTTCTTAGACGGGATAAGATTCACATCCTGAAAAGTTGTTTTTTTCCCCAAAGAACACAACTGTTGCAAAAACTCTGCACTGATTTGATTGTTCTCATACCAGCTTTTCACTACTGCTTCTTCTGTTAAGCCAAATTCTTTTTACAACACCATTTAAAACTTCGATTTTTTCCATAATATATACCGTTTTGATTAATAATTGACATCATTGTTTTTACCGAAAATAAAGTGTTTCAATACTATAACATTATTAATTAATAATAGGCATCATTGTTTTGTAAGTTGTTTCAAACCTATAACATTATTCCCACTCTGTCAATGACAGATTAGACAAAAATAGCTATCAGTGATTACCAAACAAAAAGTTTATAAAAAAACCGCCTTTACTTTAACAAGGCGGTTTTCAATCAGGCTTTTTTCCAAGTCGTTCCCTGAAGGGGTATCTTCAAGGATAATCCCCTGCTCTTTCAGTTCATTACGAATTTTGTCGGCCAGAGCATAGTCTTTGTTCTTTTGGCGGCGACACGTTCCGCTATTTTCGCCTCTATGGAAGCTGCATCCAGCCCTCCATTCGCTATTCCTGACTTAAACCAACTTTCGGGATTTTGCCACAACAAACCGAGCAGGCCGGCGGCAGCTAACAAACGTCCTTTTTAAGCGGGCTTGTTCATTTTCAGTTTCCGCCTTGTTCAGCGCATTGGTGATTTCATGCAGATAGGTCAGAGCCAGCGGCGTGTTTAAATCGTCGGAAGAGCGGCAACGACACGTTCGTCGGCAGCTTCTTCGGCTGCCGGAACATCTTTTACCCGCAGCAAGGCATTATAAAATTTATCCAAAGTTGCCTTAGCCTGAGCCAGCCCCTCAAAGGTGAAGTTGAACGGCTGATGATAATGCGTTGTCAAAAACAGCAGACGCAAAGCTTCGGCCGGCGCTTTTTCCAGCACTTGGTCAATTGTATAAAAATTCCCCAAAGACTTGGACATTTTTACGCCGTCTACCATCAGCATACCGCTGTGAACCCAGTATTGCGCAAATTTTGAATGAGGATGTGCGCATAACGACTGGGCACATTCATTTTCATGGTGGGGAAATATTAAATCCGAGCCGCCGCCGTGGATGTCGAAACTGTCACCCAGCAGCTTGGAGCTCATCGCAGAGCATTCCAAATGCCATCCCGGACGCCCATACCCCCAGGGGCTGTTCCACCCGGGTTGTCCGGGCTCAGAGGGTTTCCACAAAATAAAATCGGCAGGGTTCTTTTTTATAATCGGCTATTTCGATACGCGCTCCGGCCAGCATTTCCTTCATTGAGCGACCGGACAAATAACCGTAGCCGGGCATAGAATCGACACTAAACAAAACATGTCCGGAAGCCTCATAGGCATGGCCGTTGGCCAACAACAGCCTGACCAGCTCAATCATCTCATCAATGTATTCCGTAGCGCGAGGACGATAATCCGGCGCCATTACGTTTAACTTGTCCATATCGTCAATGTACCATTGATACGTCTGCTCGGTAATTTCGCGAATGGACTTTCCGGTTTCCTTATGCTTGTTTAAGATCTTGTCGTCCACATCGGTAATATTGGACACGTAAGTAACATGTTCCGCTCCATAGACATGGCGAAGCAGACGAAACAAAACGTCAAAAGTTACCGGCGTTTTGGCATTGCCGAGATGAGCGCGATCGTAAACGGTCGGGCCGCAGACATACATACGCACATTGCTACAGTCGAAAGGCACAAACTTTTCTTTGCGACGTTTCAATGTATTGTGCAAGTATATCTCAACCACGTTTTTTCTCCTTTTTGAAAAGTTATGCTTTTATGCCTTTAAGGCGGTTGCAGGCTTTCTCCCGCCCAATCAGGGGAAGAAGGATTTTAAGTTCGGGACCGTTTTCCTGAGCAGTCAGGGCTTTGCGAATCGGGTGGAAAAGTTCGCGTCCTTTTTTGCCGCTTTGGGCCTTGACCTCATTCATCCAGAGAGTGAAAGTATCATCATTCCACGGTTCGGGCGGAAGCAGTTCGGCAGCCAATGCGGTTAATTCCCGGTCTTCAATCACCGGTTCCAACGGCCGATGGCAGATGTCCTCCCACTCGGTTATATCGGAAACCCGGTTCAGATTGCCGCGGACGGCGTTCCAAAAATCTTCTCCCGCGGAGATACGCTCCCGAATGAAAGCATAAGGCATAGAGCGGACAAATCTGGTATTGAAGGCCAGAAGTTCAGCCTCGTCAAACTTGGGCTGCGAACGGCCGAGCCGACTCAAATCAAGGCTCTGTGCCAGAGTTTCCAAATCATAATAGGGTTCGATTGCTTCCGAGGTTCCCAATTTGGCCAAAAAGAACTGATTGCCATTGCCTCAACACCTTCGGCCCGCAATTCGCGCACACCCAGCGAGCCCAGCCGTTTGGACAATTTGCCTTCTTTGCCGGTCAACAGCGGAAGATGCGCAAAAGCAGGAACTTTGCCGCCGACGGCTTCAAACATCTGGATTTGAGAGGCGGTATTGGTAACATGGTCTTCACCGCGGATGATGTGGGTTATGCCAAAATCAACGTCATCAATAACCGACGGAAGATGATAGAGATAGCTTCCGTCTTCCCTGATGATAACCGGGTCAGCCAGATTGCGCGCCTCATAGCGGCAATGGCCGCGCACCATATCGTCCCACTCGATGACGCCCTCGTTTAATTTAAAACGGTAATGGGGTTTACGCCCCTCCGCTTCATAACGGGCGATGTCCTCCGCGGTCAGTTTAAGCGCACCGCGGTCGTATATCGGCGGCAAGCCTTTATTCATCAGACGTTTGCGCATAATCTCAAGTTCTTCCGCAGTTTCATAACAGGCATAAACACGCCCTTCGGCCTTTAATGCGGCAACGACTTCGTCATACCGAGCCATTCGCGCCGACTGACGGGCTTCGCTGCTCCAGGTCAGCCCCAGCCATTGCAAAATGTCGCGCAGAGCGTCTTCATATTCCTTTTTGGAACGGGCAACGTCAGTATCGTCGATACGGAGCATAAATTCGCCGCCGAGTTTTTTGGCCAACAGCCAGTATAAAAACAGCCGTACGGGTATTGCCGATGTGCATATAGCCGGTCGGGCTCGGCGCAAATCTAACTTTTATATTCGTCATTTAAATAAAAAATCCACGTTAATGTCAAAACTAACGTGGATAATATAAGGTTATCAGCATAAATTCAAGGATATTTTAACTAAAAGGGAGACTTTTCAAGCCGCAGACGGTTTTTCTTCCGCCGACACCGCCAGATCCTCCAAATCTTCCAAAACCATTCCATATCGCCGTCATCCGCGGCAATCATTTCGTAAAAACGGTTCCGATAAGCTAAAATCAGACTGCTTTGCTCCATGGTTATGTCAACCAGCTTTATTTTGCCGTTTTGCTTATGAAGACGGAAATACAAGTTAATGTCCTGGGGTTCGAGTTTGTCATCCAGCGTCACGTGCACAACGGCCTGAACGGTGGTAAAATCCCCACGGACAGACGCTCCGGTTACCTTGTAAGTGAGGCTGCTGGCAAAATCGAGCGGAAACGTTTTATAAATGCCCAGCGCATACCGCCGAAACAACTCCCGATACGTTTGGCGTTGGTCCGGCGTCATCGTTTTCCAGTATTTTCCCATTATAAATTTCGAGATATACTCAAGGTCAATGTGCTCCAAAAACAATTTATCCAGGGTTTCATATCTCAGGGCAAGGTCCGGCTCGCGAAAGGTCGTCAGCAGCAGCCGTCCTTTTTCATCAGCCCAGGCTTGAGCTTCCGCCTCCGGAATCGGTTCCGCTTTGGCTGCCGGCACACAAAAAGAACCGCCAAGATAATGATAAGTTGCAAAAAATGGTTACGTTTCATAAAATTTTGCCTTATAGTTAGTTCTCAGTAAGGTATTTTAACATAAATTGGTTAATAAAATGAAACTTAAAACGTTAATTTGGAGCTCGCTTCTGCTGCTTGCCGCCACGGAAGCTTTTGCCGCCGACGCAGGGCTGCGTTATATCGGAAGCAGAGGGCTCATCCGCTGCGGTACAGACCTGTCCACCCGTTCTTACGCCTACAAGGACGAAGAAAAAGTCTGGCGCGGAATTGACGCCGACCTGTGCCGGGTTTTCTCAATGGCGATTTTCGGCAACAGCGGCAGTTTTGAAATGATTGACGTACAAGCCAATGAAATATCCAAGGCTTTGTCCAGCAACAAAATTGACATTATGTTCGGCAACAACGCGATGAATGCCAGCTATGAAATCAACAGCAAAGCCAATGCCGTAGACATCATTTATTACGACAAACAGGTTTTTCTGGCCAAACCGCTGGAAGAGGAAGCCACCTCGATGGCGGCATACAAAGGCAGCAACGTCTGTGCCGTCAAAAACTCGGAAGACCTCAACAACATTTACGAATATAACCGGAAATTTGAGGCGGAATTCAAGCCGCTGAGTTTTATCAATGCGGCAAAGGCCAAGGAGGCATTCTTTCTAAACCGTTGTCCGTTACTGACCGCCAATGAAATTTATCTTAAGGGTTTGGCGCAAAGCGTGGTCACCAAAGACAAAAGTATGGAAATTCTGCCGGAGATAGTCGCTTATCGTCCAATTTACGCGTATGTCAACAAGGAAAACATTACTTTGCGCATCGTCAGCAAATGGATTTTAAACGCCCTGCTGCTGGCGGAAGCCCAAAACATCACCTCCAAAAACGTCGACGTGTTTATCGGGCTGACCGACAATTCCACGCGCAACCTGTTGGGAGCCGAAAAAAAGCTGTGGCTTGATTTCGGCCTAAAACCAGACTGGGTTCAAAAAGCGGTGAGAGAACTTGGAAACTACGGTGAAATTTATGAACGCAACCTCGGCAAAGATTCTGACAACAAAATAGAGCGGGACAAAAACAACCTGATTGAAAACGGCGGTTTAATGAAATATCAGCCGTTCATCTAAGCATGCTCAGACCGGCTGCGGATAAAGGCGACGGCTTGGGCCAGCCCTTCGTCGTTAACCATATGCTGCCCGCCTTCAATGCTGTGAGTCGCGACATTGCAGCCGAGTTGCTCCAGCTGCTCCCGGGTATAATCCAGCGCAGCATAGCGGATGAGGTTGTCTGAAGTGCCGTGCAGCAACAAAACGTCGGGGGTGCTGACAGCGTGTTTGTGCAAATACGGCGCCGCGGCCAATATCCCGCTGAAGCTGACAATGCCGGCAAAACGTTCCGGATACATCAGCCCCAGATAGAGCGCAACCATAGCCCCTTGGGAAAAACCGCAGACATAGACGTCATCCGGGGTCAGATTGTATTCGGCCATTGACTGTTCAATATAAGGCATCAGATAATCATATGCATTTTTCAGCCCCAGCGTCATACGATTATAAAAAGCGACACATTCTTCCATAGTGGGAACGAGTTTGCGGTCATCGTTGGGATCGAAACGGTGCATCGAATACCACTGGCGTTTGTTTTCGTGAATTTCGCAGATAACCGGCGCCTGAGGCAGATGAATCGCAAAGTCGTCAAGAGTGTCATACAGCACAGAAAGACGACGGTCAAGCGACGGGGAACTATCGATGTAACCGTGCAGGAAAATAATGAGTTTTTAGGAATGCCCTTAATATGGACAGTTTCTTCAGTAATCATTACCCTAACTTTCAGCCTCAATTCGTATTCTTGATACACAAAAGAACTAAATAAATAGTAAAGACGGGCAAAAAAACAAGTTAAGGCCGCAAAGCAGAAAAAAACGCCCGCGGCCGGGATACTTGTTACTTTGTTTTGGGATAACGGGCCTTTATGTCCTGCCAGCGTTCAATAACATCAATCAACTCATACGGCAGCTCCCCGCCGGATTGAAGCACCATGTCAAAAGCCTTCAGCACAGCATCAAGCTGTTCGCCTACGGGAAGCTCCTCCCGGTAAGCTTCATCCCTTTTCTGCCGATAATTTTTAGTTGTTCTGGGCATTGGCATCGTCCTTATTTGATAAATTTCCGGGCCGCCGTATTTAGACGGTTCAACAAGCTGTTGTTATAGCCGTCGACAATTTCCTGACTACGGTAATTGTAATTATTGCGGCTGGCTTCCATATCGTCGTAAGCCTCTCCGGCAAGCCGTTGTTCTACCGCCGCAGACGAGGCGCTGCCGGTAATTCCCAGACTTCCGAGACCGGCACGGCGGCTGGCCAGCTGTTGTTCAAGCAAGTTTCGGCGTTTTTGAATATCCGCGGCAGTATTCTGCCGCAACTGCCCAATTTGATTTTTGCCGGAGTTTTTACCGTTCAGCAAAGATAAAGTGCTCAGCCCGGTTAACAAAGTGCTTCCGGCCGAACTTCCGATTGCCGAAGATACTGAATTTCCTCCCATAATTTCCTCCTTTATTGTTTAATTTTCACTTCAACCACCGCCCCCAGCAATGTAAAGGGACAAGGTTTAGAACTCATTATACTCCACAACGGCTTTTGCAAATCACGGTTCCAGCCGACGGCTTTTACCGAAACATCGCCGGTATAGTTTGACGGTTCGGCATCCAACAAGCGGCCGCCGAAATCACGGGGCAAAGGCACTTCGCCGTAACCGCTGCCTATATCTAAATTCAGGGCTCTGGACTCCAAGAGACGGAATATGCCGCCAATCATCCGTACGGCCTTGGGGGGATACGGCGCTGCGGTGTCAACCATATATGGCAGAGGTTCTATCAAATGCCGATATGGCAGTCCGGCGACAATCTCCGAAGCCGGCTCGTATAGGGTAATCTGCCCGGATGTTACGACAAACTCACCGACGGGACTACCGTCAGCAACGACCGTAACTTCCCTGCCTTCAAGATAATCTAAGCCTGACCATACGACTTGCGCAGTTTCGGAGCGGAGCTTCAGAGAACAATCGGCATATAATCCGGCTTCCATCACTTCCAGAGACACCAGGTCTCCGCGGCGAACCGCAAAATATACTTCGCTGCCGATGACCGCCACGTTTAAGAAGCTGCCGTCGGTTTTCAGGCGGCTCCAGGCATTGACCTCTTCACTCCGATATGACGTTAGGCAAGAAGCCGCACCGTCTTCGCCGACGATGTATAAAACGCTTTCGTCCTGGTGATGGCCGATGTCGCAGGGCTTGTTGATTATATCTGACGACAAGAGCGTCAGGTCGCGGGCCTGATACGCCTGTTCGACGTCAGCGTACAGAAATTCCCTCAGCTGGCGGCCGCTTTGAGATATAAACAAAGTCGCTCCGTCGACATTTTGCGGCGGCAGAGAAAATTTGTTATAGCTTCCGACACTGGTCTGCCGGGTCAGCTGTATGCTGGACGGTGTCAGAGGGTCTCCGGAAACCATCCATTCCGCTCCGGTGGTAAATACGAGCAAATGACGGGTGGAGACAACATTGGTAATTGCATTAACCTGATCCGACAAAATGGCAAAGTCTATCGCCTCGTCGTCTAAGCCGGTTCCGATGTCAAAGTTAAACAAATCCGAGGACTTGGAAAGCCACAGGTGATTGGGCAGACTGTATGCTCCGCCGACGACCAGACGATCCTGGTGAAAAGTTACGGCATAAGGATATCCCCGCCGCCGCGAGAATGCAGACTCTTCCCATTCCGACGACGCACCGGTACCGTTTAACGCCTTGCTTACCGATAAAGAAACCTCCCGCGGGGAATTTACCGAGATAATCACGCCTTCTCCGTTGTTAATACGTATGCGGCTGCCTACGAAAAATTCGTCGAACAAATCTTCGGAAGCGCTCAGCTTGACGGTGCCGCTGCTGCCGGAAGGCGTCAGGCTGACTTTCTTTTGATAAAAATTATAATACGGACAATAGACACTGCCGTCCTTTTCATAATACTCCCATTCGGAAACAGTCCAGTTTTCATCCTGATTGCGGCTTATCTGCTGCGGCGCCACCTCGGGATGAACCACCAAGAGCGTATCGGCACTCTGCGTCCAATTGATGTTTGCCAACTGAGCCGCCGTCCAGGGGGCTTCCAACTCGGCAATCTTTTGCCCTTCCTTAAATACCTTCAGCAGAGACGGTTCAAAACAAAGCAAATAAGTTTGTTCGGTATTGAATTCGAATGCCACCAGGCGGCAAGGTTCGGAAATTTCAGCAAGAAAACGCAGTCCGGCACGGCGGGAAACGCCTCCGGTCGGAAAAATTATAACATTTTCCAGCTTCCGCGCGCCATTGGCATAAACGCCCAAATCGCCGCGGGCATACAACGACGGAGACACCTGGCCGGAAGTAAAATTAGTTTTGACAGAAACGATATTGTTCATCGGCGAATCTCCACCAGAGTAAAATCTTCAAAGCGGCGCGGCGTAGCCTGCTGCGAATCCGTCAGACGCGCGCGGGCCAGTTCGTCTTCGGCTTTTTTGGCCAGATATTCGGCCCGGGAAGAGCTCTCGGTCAGGGAAGGCAAAACTCCGCCGCCAGACGCGCAACCAACGCATCGCAAAAAAAAGCGGGAAAATTCTTTTCCGCCGGACGGAACAGATAACTCAACACGACCTTGTCGGCATTGGTATGCAGAGCATTTTCCCGGATGCGGTACTCTAATCCCTGCCCGCGTTCTCCGATTCCGGCCGAAACAATCCGCAACAAATCCGGAGGCAGCCGGTAGGCATAACGATAGTCGGCCACCGGCATTTCCGTCAGGCGCGGCAGCGCACACTGGGCTGAGGCAAAACTCCACGGATAAACGGACAACAGTCCGTCTCTCAGCAGAGGATACAGGTTGGCGGCAACTTCAGCTTCGGAACTGCCGTCTTCAAATGAAGAAATCGTTGCGGCGCCGATTTTTAACAAGGCTTGCGAACATAAGCCGATGTCGGTATAAATCATGGTATTCTCCACAAAAAAGCTCTCCGGGGTGACCGGAGAGCCGTAAGTTTGCTGGGTGTGTCTGGTTAAAACCAAGGGTTAAGCGGCCGCTGCGGGCAAAAGGCTTTTGACCGTCACGGCACCGTCGGCAATGGAGGCAACCGAAATAATATCCGGCGCAGGCTGGCTGCCGCCAGTGTCGGCATTAACCAAAACCATATCTCCGACACGGGCGAACGGGGCTATTTCGTTAAAATATCCGCTTCCTTTGACAACGGCCAAAGTATCCGAAGTGGCGTAGTTCCACAGTGTAAACCCGTTGGCATAGGCCATTACGCTGAAATTTTTGCTGTTGTAAGACATTTTGTTTCCTTTCGTGTGAGAAAAAAATTAAGCTTCCTTGCATTTAATGCGGACAATTCCCGCCTCGTCAATCAGGCAGGCGCCCTGACTCATCATATTATTGATAAAATGGGCGGCATGGTCGCCGTGCCAGGTAATATCTGACTTGACGTCCTGACCGGAAGCGTGGCCGATTGCCGTTTTATGAAAGATGAAACAGTCGCGCGAGGTTCCCGTCAGCGGCAGACCGGTATGCATAACCCAGTTAATGCCGAGCCAGCGCCGGCTCTCGGAACCTTTCAGGAACGGCATATTCTCTCCGGCATAATCGGAACTTGAAAACTCCTGAATATTCAACAGGGCATTCCACTGCAACGGTCCGACCACGGCAAAACGCTGGCCGTCGTCGGGAACATTGTTGCCGTTTAACTTGGCAAAGGCAGACAGCAAAGTTTCCTTCGTCATGGCCTTGTCATAAGAACCGACATCATTGGCGGCAGAAGCCGAAAGCCAGGGCATTGATAATCAGTTCATCGGTTTTACGTCCCAGTGCATAAGCTCCGGCATTGACAATCACCTGTTTTTCGTCATGGTTTATCTTGAGTTCATCCAAAGCATCAACCCAATCGCCGGCATAGTAGTCCTGCAGTTCGCACTCGACCGGCGTATGGTCAAGGCTCATAACCGGAACCAAGCCGTGTCGCGCCTTACCGGAAGCGACGCCCTTGCCGACTTTTTGAAAAACGGTGGAAGACCCTTTGACATTGTTTTGCGAACGAACCATATTTTTCAGTTTGGAACCCGTCTGCTGGTATGCCAGATGGACATCGGCCTGAAACTGCTTTACAAAAGCTTCGCTGATTTGTGTAGACATTCGATTTTCTCCTTAACGGTTAATTCTGAGAGGGATAAAGTTTTTGGAAACCCCGGGTGATTTTGGCGACATAAGACTTGTCATGGTCCCGCCAATAACGCGGATCTTCCATCATTTTGCGCAGATTTTCCTCGCTGAGTTCTTCCGGGCGGGACGTATCGTGCAAAAGTGCCGGTTCGTCGGACGACATCATCTTGTAAAGAGCCAGAACTCCCTCATAAGTAGAAGCCAGCGCATCATAAACCTCAGGTGTGAGGCTGGTTTTCGCCCAAGCCGAAATCTGGCGGGATATTTCGTTAAACTTTTCCTGTGATCCGAAATGAGCGACCAACCGTTCCAATTGTCTGGACGCCTCAAAATTTACGGTCATTTCTTCCAGATAAGGAATAACGCGTTCGTTGGCGAGGTCGTAAACCAACTGAGCCTGCTCGTTGGTAAACTTTTTTTCATACAGACGTTTCAAGACTTCATCGTCACGCTCTAGATAAGGGCTCGGAATCTTGATGTCGTATTGTTCGTAGCTTTCGGGCAGCCCTCTGAGATTACCCTCCACCAGCTTGTCGTCGCGGAGAGCCAGCTCGTTATAGGCGGCAATCAGCTCCTCCAGACGCACGGTTTGTTTTTCCGCGTCCCAAAACTTCTCCGGCAGCCCCTGTGGTCTGGCCGATGAAGCGGAAAGCAGATTCTGTGCAGTATCAGTCATAAATACTCCTTTCTAAAATAAAAATCAGTCTGACTGTGCGAGCGCAATAATATACGCAACTAAATGCCGCTGCCCTTCCAGATGCCGCAGGGCATCATTACTGCAGTCCGGCCCGAGATAACGCTCGAGAGTCATACGCTTTAAAAAGAGAGGACCTCCCGGCCCTCTCCGGTGTTAAAACAACGGACAAACGCCCAGCGAATATTCTCGTCAGGCGCCGTTCCGCCATTATAACGGCTGCTCATATTGTCCTCCGTTCGCGGAAACATCCGGCGTTTCATTAATCAACACAGCGGGAACATTTAAGGTACGGCCGAGCCATTTGGCGGTTTCAAAAAGATTAACCGCCGAAAGTCCGGTTTCGCCCATTTGAGCAGCCATGGCCAGCCAATCGGAAATGTTGCTGACGTCGCGGCGGGCCTGAACCATAGCCAAGGGCGATTTGTACTGCAGGTCCACAACCTTACCGTCTAAGTCAAAATTCATAACATCTCCGCGGCGGCGCAAAATATGAAAAGCCCGTTTCAGGAGCGGGGTCAGCAGTTCGTTCTGCAAACGTCCGAACGAAGCTCCCAAAATACGGGCCATTTCCGTAGAACGCTCCAAAACTTCGGTTGCCGTCATACCGGGTACCGCAATTTGAGCCAGCCGATCGGCAAGCTGAGGGCATGGTTAATGCGCTGCCGCAAATCCTCCAGCACCAATTGCGAAATATCAAACTTTCCCGGCGCTTCCAACGGCGTCAGCCCTTTAGAACCGACAGCTTTGGGAATAATCGCCCCGGGAACAAGCTTGATGTTTGCGGGATTCAGAATCCCGTCGTCATCCGCCTGCCAAATTCCGGTTACCGAAATGGAAGCATTTTTTAAAATAAGCTCCACGACCTTGTTTGCCGTTTTGATGTCCGGTAAAGCCTTCATAACCGGCGACCGGCCGTAAACCTCCCCGGCGCCTTAAGCCAGCGAAAGTTAATAAAAGGAGAATGATGAAACATTCCTTCTTTTAAAACTGCCGCATTGCCGGCACCGTCGGCTTCGTCATACAACAGCGCGGTGTAAAAATATCCGGGACATCCGGTTGCCGAAGTTTCGGGAATAACGGCTTCAAGAAGCCGCATTTTGTAAGAAGAGTCCTCACTCCAACGGTATTCGACCATCGCCGGCAGCTCCGCCTGCGGAAACCGTGTTTTGATGTCGGCAGCACTAACTTCCGAACAGCGAAACGTCGTGTCGATTGCTCCCGAAGCGCTCTCCTCCAAAGCAATTTCACGCAGCGGAACCGCATAAAAGCGAAACGCACTGGCCTCTCCCAAAGGCGCTTCTTCAAACATCAGGCAGGCGGTTCCGGCCGTTACCAAATCCAGGTAGCACTGATGGATTTCTACGGCAAAATTGGAATGTTCAAAATTCTGCAAAAGAATATCCGCCGTCTTGTCCAGAACGGCGGATATCTGACAGCGTTCGGTTTCGTTCAATTCCGGACCGGCCTTAAAAACCGAACCATCCGGCCCAAGGCGGCGTCAACTCTGCCAGCAGGGAAGATGCCAACTGATCTACGGCATCAGCCGCCGTTCCGTCGTAAAGATGCTGGTTTATCTTGGCTCCGGGCGTTTGTTCTGCCGAAGTACGGCTGACGTTTTCCCGCTGAGGCAACGCATATTCATAACATTCCTGCCAATGAGGTTCCCAATTTTGTTTACGCGCCAACGCTTTTTGATAGCGCTCTATCAGTTTTTCGACATGAACCGTCATCATTATTCTCCCAAAAGTTTTTTGCGCTGCAATGCGTTGTCATCATTTTTAAGAATCCCCCGGTATGAGGTTTTAATATTGCTTTCCAAACCGCGGCGCTGACGTTCCTGTGCTTCTCTGCGCGCTTTTTCCTCAGCGGCGGCACGGTCCTTTGCCGAAGTGTCAACAACCGGTGCAGCTTCGACTTTCGGTGAACTAAAAACTCCTCCCATAACATATTTCCTTTCATAATTTCGGGGTTGAAGAGATTATCGGCGACAGACGTCCCGCGCCTGACGCATTTTTATCCGGGGTACCGCGAACAACCGAAAGTCCCAATACACCCAGGGCAATTCCCCACAAAGACGTGGTCTCGACCAGTGCCGCAATGATTTCCGGCGCCCGGGGATTGTCAGAGATGACCACATAACAGATTGTTCCCATATTCATCAGCCAGGCAAGAGCTACCGAATAGCCGAAAGCCGGACGCCAAAACCGTACAAAACGGTCTTCGGAAGACAATTCCTGCCGTATTGTCTGATGAATGGTGTTTAAGGTTTTATCGTCGAGGCCGGCTTCGATTTCCTGCAGTTTTTCGACGTGGCGGTTTGCCTCTTTAAGTTCTTCCAACGAAATTTTGCGGTTTTGAATGGCATCGTCGACGCTGCCGAGCATTTGTCCGGCCTCCTGCGCTACGGTACAGTTCATCCCGCTCAGTGCTTTGCCCAGATATTTGACTAAAAGCGGCAAACCGATTTTGCCGAGGATTTTTGCAATCATTTAACTCTCCTCAATATCGTTATAAAAAAAGTGAGCGCCGATTTCGGCACAGGGAATTTTGCCAACCGACCAGCGCGGACGCACATTCCGGGTATGGTAATGGGTAGCGCCGTTGGTATTATCCCCCAGCATCCCTGATACGGCACGCTGGGCTATCCGTTTGCAAACGGCAAAAACGATGTCGTTTTCCGCAACCGAACGAATGATTTTATGATTGGGGTCGTTGCTATTCCAACAGGAAAACTGTCGGGGACTTTGACAAATGTCGACAACCGAATTTCCCCACCAGTAACGTCCGCGGCGGCGGGAAAAAGCCAGCCTGTTCATAACTACGGAAGCAACCGCTTCCATTCCGGACACGGTTTCTCCCCTGGCCTCTCCGAATATGGTCCGGGCCAAAACATCAACGTCTTTCATATTTTCCTCCCCGCGTCGTCCAGTTTCTGCTCAATCCGCAACAAATGATTGGTCAGACGGCTTTCCACGTCTTTGAGATAGGTTACCGACACATAGTTGCGAGCCACGTGCAATTTGAATTCGGCCAAAGCATCCTTCAGCAATTCCGACGCTTCGGAACTCAGCCGTCCATACGCCGCCAAAGACTGGTCCAGTTCGCGGCGGTTTTTGCCGATTAACCTGAACAGTGCGGCAAACAAGGGCACCTCAATCATGGTGGCCCAGGTCATTAAATCTATGTTCATAAAAAAAATCTCCTCATTAAATTTCAAAACCGGAAGCTGCCGTATACTGCAAAGAAGCGCCCTGCCACGATACATTTTCTTCACTCCCGGAAACCGAGAGTACGGGAAGCCTTACCGGTTCGGAAAGCAGGCATCCGGCAACGGCATCCAATGCATCGTCATGCAAACTGCCGTCAAACGTCCATTCGCGCATTTCCTGAATAAACGGCGTCATCCAAATTCGCCGGTGCGCTTTTAATGCCCGTTCAGCCAACAGAACTTCAAAAGCTTCAACAATCCTCTCTGATTTGGCCTTGGTCGAATATTGTTCCAATACGGCGGTTCTCAGCTTTCGACGCCGCAAAACCTGTCGGAGAAGCCCCGGAAGAAACCGTCCGATGCCATTCGCTTCGACCCGTATTGACGGCAGCCGGTTGCGGCATATGAAGTCGGCAACCAGTTCGCACTGCAAGGTGGCGGCATTCTCAACCGCGGCGTTTTCTATTCTCAAATACTCCAGGTCATGCAGCCAGCGCCGCCCCTTTTCATCGGTGAAAACGCAGGCAACAACAGAATTATCGCCTTTGTTTCCGACTGCAAACGCCGGATCCCACCAGCAAGAGGCGCTGACCATTCGTTCCGTTCCGATTTTTAATATGGCTTTTCGGTTGGAAAAAGTCAGTTCGGCTTCCTCCCCATAAGGATCCAGGCGCTCGGGATTAAGCCGGGCGTCAATCATATTCACCGGTTCCAGCAACATTTGGGAACGAAACTTGTTTTCGCCGGAGCGAATCCTTATCGACGATATTTTGTCTTCGCCAAACCTTTCCGGCCAAGCACTGCGGCCCAACCGGTCAAGCAAAGGGAGCTTTAAACATTCAAAGCCCTGAAGATACGGCGCGGTTTCCGGTTTGGCGGCATCTGGCTCCGTTTGGTAAATGGTATAAAAACTATGCGGCGTTCCGATATAGAGCTGTATTCCTCCCGGCGTAACAATATAGTCAAGTTCATCCAGGCGGCTGCGCAACTCGGCGCGTTTGAGCGCGGTATCGCACGTTTTCGGGACCTCAACATCGTCACAGATAATCAAATCCGCCCGCAAACCGGTGATATTGGCTCCCAGCCCCTTTGCCAGCATTGAAGGGTCTCTCAGCTCAACGGGGCGGTTAACGGTAAACTGGTCTGACGCCCATTGTTCCGCCTTTTCGGGTTTTAATCCGGCCGTCAGAGGATGGCGTTCGATAATCCGTTTAACATTGCGCACCATTTTTTTAGCCAGAGCATAATCTGCCGCCATGACCAAAATGCGGGTTTCCGGCGACCGGTATAAAACCCAGGCGCAAAACAAGCCGACCAAGGTTGATTTTCCCGAATTGCGAAAAGCCATCAACAGCCCGCGCCTTCCGACCGGCGACGTCCAAAGACGGGACAGCCACCGGGCAATTTTACGCTGATGCGCGGGAACCCCCAAACCCTGCAAATACATCCAGAGATATACAAATTCGAAAAAATCAATATTCGTCATCTTCATCACGGTCGGCCTCCTGTCTGGCCTCAAGCAAAATTTTTTCCCAATCGGCGGACGGAGACGACTCCGACGAAGCATCGTCTGCCATCCAGCGGGCTAGCTTTAACAGCGTTTCGGCATGCACAACTGCCGATTTACAGGCATTATGGTGAGCCGTAAAGCCTTTGGCATCGTCAGGAACCGGCTGTCCGGCAAAGTCTTCATAACTGGATATGACTTTTGATATTTGAGACGGCAGTTCTTTTTTCAATTTCGATTTGAGAGCTTTGAGAGTTTTTACTTTGGTTACACTCATAAAAAAACTCCGAATTTAAAACAAAAAAAGCTCGGAAACAAATTCGCGAGCAATTTTATTCAGACACACTTCCAGCAAGTGACGAAAAAAGGTGTAGCATATAAATTTCATAAAGTCAAGACTTTTTTCCTACAATTTTTAATATTTTTATACAACTGGAACGGAGTTATAATAAACCAAGAGCGGATACCAAGCAGCCTTTTAACAAATTCGACGCAGGTAAACGGGCTCCACGGCGCCGGACGAACGGGAACATCCGTTTGACTAATCCGACATACGGTACATCCCCTCCGGCGCAGACGGCGCAGGTAATCTCCGGCCGGCGTTACCGTCAGCCGCCGTACGAGAAAGCAGTTGGAAAGCGGATTCAGCTCCAGAAACGAACCGCCTCCGGCTAAAGGATAGAGCACATAACAATGGCGGAAACCGGGTTTGAGCAGCCGCAGCCACCACAGACTGGTTTCATCCTGAAACACGACATAAAAAGGAACAAGGGTTGAAAAATCTTCAGAAAGCCGCATTATTCTTCCTCCGCAATTATGATTCCTTTGCTGCGGAGCAGCGGCTCCAAACAACGCAGCCCTTCGTCCCATAGCCTTACCTCAATGCGGCCGGCGCGGCGATCATAATAAGGGGAACAATGCATCGCTCCCCAACGATACATCGTGTTTAACTGCCTCAAACGCAGCTTTCCCTGCCGGCGCAAATATTTTACTATCCGTTCAATGTCGCTGATTTCGCAGGGTCGCTCCGGCCCCTGATAATCCCCGCGGGAACGCAAACCTTCACGGCGGGCCTCCAGACAAGCACAGTACCACAGCCAGACTTCTTCGGCATTTTCAAAAAGCTTCATATTGTTTATACATTTTTATCTCCCCAAAATGTTTCAACTTAACTTTATTTTAACGATTAAAAGTTATACATAAGGTTGTAGGAATTTCAACACAAAAAAGATTTGATTCCTAGACCTTTTTGCATTAATATGTAAAAAGCCAAGCGTAAGTTTGCCTTAAAGGAGGTTTTATGCAGTACGAACAGGTTTGGAATGCTGTTGATAAGTTAGCCAGCAGCCAGGGACTATCCCCTTCCGGTCTGGCAAAAAGCCGGACTTGACGCAACGACGTTTAACAAAAAGCAAACGTATCCGGCCGGACGGAAAAAACGCTGGCCTTCGCTTGACAGCATTAACAAAATTCTGGAAGTCAGCGGGATTACGTTTGAACAGTTTTATAATCTGGCCGAGGGAGAATCCGCTGTCAAATTTACGCCCTCTATCCCGTTTATCAAATTTACGCAATTGAACAAACAACCGCGAATCCAAAATAAAGAACTTCATACAGGAACATGGAACAAAATCCGTTTTCCGGACAGTAAAGACAAACTTTATGCCATAGACTTAGACAATGAAGACTTTGCTCCGCTCTACCGCTACGGAACCCTGGTTATTGCCAGCAAAAATTCGGAAATCCGCAGAGGAGACCGCATAATAATTGTGGACATTAACGGACAACTTGATATAAAAGAATTTATACGCCGGACAGCTTCTTCTCTGGAAGTTGTCGACATTAACAGCGGTCTGGAAGCTTCCGTTAACCTGAGCGACATTAAACTGGTTAACAGAATCGTTTGGGCCAGTCAGTAGGAGACTAAAAATGGCTGACAACAACATTTATCTGGTAAAAAAAATTTTCCGCTCTGGAAGAATGCGAACGCAAATACGATTTTATGCCGGCGGCTGAAACTTCGTCCAGCAAAGGTTATGATCACTATTGTCTGGCTCAGACGCTTAATCTGGCCAAAGCCCGCCAGAAAAATACCCATAACATTAAAAGATTGGAAAAAATATTAAGCGATGCCCG
>VOFD01002422.1_pt1 | contig 47981 bp, 56 predicted proteins | sample 5384101 | NCBI WGS metagenome assembly VOFD01 (sample SAMN12384723, study PRJNA508395) | human gut metagenome | isolation source: healthy gut C | host: Homo sapiens
CATATCGGCCTTTATCTCCTGAATGCTTGTCAGCTGATCCGGAGTTTCGCGATAAGGAAAGCTGAGTTCCAGTCTCTGCTGCCAATCCGTATCCTTCGAAAAGCGGAAGCCCTTGCGTCTTGCGCGTTCGCCGTAAAGTTTCACAAGGTCAAATGCAAGTTTGCGCACGCTCGCCCGCGTTCTTGCAACGGTTTTCTGCCACTCGCCGGAGCCGAGTTTTGAAAGCTTTTGCTTTTCCTCCTCTCCGCCGATATATTTTTGCACTCTGTCCATCTGATCCGTCGGAATAAACAGTTTGTCGCCGTCACGGTAGCAAAGCTCGATATAGTCACGGGTTTTTCCGTCAACCGTCAATGTGCTGACGCCCGTGAATCTGCCTATTCCGTGCGCTTCATGCACGACGAGATCGCCGACGCTGAGATCGTACAGCGTCAGTCTGTTATGCGGGTGCTTTGTCGGTTTTGTCTCCGGACGATATTCCCGCGCGGAATCGTTTGCCCGGTGATAATTATTTCGCGTTCAACGATGTCCCTGCCGAGTTTTTGAGTGACGGGAGCTTCTATTCCCAAATCGGAAAGAATATCATGCAGCCGTTCCGCATGTCTGCCGGCATAAAGCAAAACGGAGAAGCCTTTTTGCCGCCAAAGGCCGATGTCGTCGCGCAGAGCCGTATCCCCCTGCACGTAGCGCGAAATCTGCCGTGAATCGAATTTAACAAGAAATTTCGGCTTTATCAGCTGATAACTCCTTGAAAACGCAAAAAGCATTGCGGTTGAGCTTCTGTCCAACGCCGCCATGGTGACACTCGGAGCATTCAACAGTCCCGCCTGAAGCTCATGCCCCTCCCCGCTGTGCAGAACATCCGCAAGATTATCCGTAAAGCGTGAGAAAGCGAACCTTGCGCTTTCTTCAATGCGGGAGGGTTCGTCAAGAATAATCAAGGCGTCCTCCGGCAGATAATCAAGCAAGGTTATCTCGTTCCGCACAAAAAGCGGAAGCAGTGAGAGAGCGTTCTGCGGAATTCCGCCCGCACGCAAAATCTCTGTTTCCGCCGCATAATTCGCTTTTGAGCGCAAAGCCGCAATGCCCTTTTGCCGCATATCCCGATCCAGCGGCAGTTCCGTTGCGGGCAAAATCTCAACGCAATCCGTATTTTCGGTTGAACGCTGGTTAAGCGGATCAAACTCGCGCATTGTGTCTATTTCATCATCAAAGAATTCAATGCGAACGGGATTTTCCGCCGTTATCGGAAAAATATCGATACAGCCGCCGCGCAGGCAGACCTGCCCCCTTCCCTCGCACATTTCCTCGCGTGAATAACCCGCATCGATAAATTTTTTCAGAAGGGACGCAGGTTCAATTACCATGCCCGTTCGAACCGTCTGAGTGAATGCCGAAATCACGGATGGCGGTGCCATGCGCTGCATAACGGCCTCGATCGGCGCAACCACCAGGCAGGGTTCACCTTTTATCAGCCGTGCTGCCGTTCGCAGCCGTTTTGACGTCAATTCCTGTGACTGAACATAGCTGTGGGCATTGAGCGGCAGTTCCCTTGCCGGAAAAAGCACCGCATCGGGATAATAGCAGCAAAGTTCCTCGTGCACCCTTGCCGCTGCCTGCTCGGACGGAACAACAACAAGCATCGGCCGCTTTGCTTTTGAAAACAGAGCGGCTTCGATATGGGTTCGCTGTGCTTCGCCCAACCCAAAGACGCCGGCGGGACCCTTGCAGCCGCAAAGACCTTCTTGCAGCCGTCGGAACTCTTCCGATTTATCTAAAATTGAGAACAGCGGGTTGATTTCGGTGTTCAGTCCCTTCGCTTCCGTCTCTCTGTTTGTCATGTTTGAATTAACTGCCGTATTCTCCATGCGTTCACCCCCTTTGGTGCGTTTAATAATATCCGTTTTGAAAATCAGCCGTTCCGATTATCGGAATCAGGAATTGCCTCTCCGACAAGCCGAACGGTGAAAAGCGCACACTGTCCGTTTGCCGTGCAGCGCAGCCTTGCATTCCCGCCTGCGCAAAGTGCGGCATTTCCGCTTTCCAACTCAAAAAGAAGCATTGTTTCGTTCGCGGCGGGTTCAAGATCAAGTTCCGTTCCGCTGTCAACAAACACCAGCTCGCCTTCCGCCGCACCTTTGCGAAGCATAAGGTTCAAATCCCGCGCTTTGCCGACGCAATGGGTTTGAATTCCGCCGTCGAATGCATACACGGTTGAGCGGGGCAGCACAAGCTTTTCGCTGCCGTTTGCTCCGTGCGCCAACCGCATTGTGCCGCTTACCGATGCAATCAACCTGTTGTAATCGGGCAGCGATGTAAAGTCCGATTCTTCAAGTTCGACCTCTGCCGTGCTGATGCGAAAAAGAAAATTGCGCTCAGCGTAAAGAGCTCCCTCCGGCGCAATATAAATCTCGGTTGTTCTTCCGCCGCTCCAGAGCGATACGGGCATATCGGATGCCGCAATAATCCTCACGCCGCAGGAATCATACTTCGCATTATCCACGTTCATTTTATTCTCTTTCTGCATATTAAATTTCCCCTTCCGACACAAGTGTACGAGCTGAACAAATATAAACTCAATGCAGCCGAATATGCCCGAGAGTTCGCTGCCCTCGGGTTATTCCGCCGTGATTTGCGATAGGTCGCCGCAGCCGACAACAGCAGCTGCAGTACCTTTATTCGCTTTATTCATATTATAGAACATCTTCCAGCTTATTGCAAGCACCAAAGCATTTAAAGGCGTCAGCTTGCAGGCTGAAGCAAGCTTTTGTTTCGGCTTCGGCTGCTGTTGACTTTTTTTCATGCAGTTGTTATACTTTCAGTGCAACAAAAGGGCGGGTTCATTCATCCGCCCGAATTTCGGAGGAGAACAACCAAATGAAGGCTTCAACATCCCGCACCGTTTCCGCAAAGGTTCTGCATTCCATCGTTTCTGTTCTGCTTGTTTTTGCGATGATATTCGTTTTTTTCCGCATGTCAATCCGACACAGTTGACCCCAACGAAACGGTGAATATCGGCGGCAGTTCCGAAGGAGAGCACAATACACCCGCTCAGACCGCAGATCTTTCCCGTTTGGTTCGCATTTCGCTTACAATCGATGCAACGCGCGCATACAACAACGCGTCTCTGCCGCAGAATATTAAAGACGGCCTTCAAAACGAGGGTATGCTTGTTAAAAACGCAATGCTGACCCTTTCCGAAGGCAAGACCGTTGCCGAAACTTTCTCGCTGCTGCGCACATACGACATCGTGATCGTGTCCGAAAGCGGAGCGGCAGGAACCTTTGTTACAAGCATTCAGGGCCTTGAAAACGGCGCGTGCGGAGCCGCAAGCGGTTGGCTTTTCCGCGTCAACGGCGAATTTCCGAGCGAGGGCATAGACAGCATCGAGCTTCACAACGGAGACAAAGTCGAATGGCTGTTCTCCTGCGACGGCGGAGCGGACGTCGGCATGTCTTTCGCTCAATAACAAAATCAATGCCGATCGCTCCTGCCCGTGCCGCATCAACTGCTGCGGTTTGGTTTTTCTGCTGTGGAAAACGTCGAATTTGCCGCCCTTCCCGAAAAAAATCCCGCACACTTATTCGCTGTGCAGGTCAGTTATTGCGCGGGTTCTGTTTTGTTAACAAAAATGTTACATTTCAAACGGGCAAAATCCACATTTGCAGCCCTTTGCAATGTTGAAAAGCGGCAAGCGGTCTGGTATAATAAGAAACATGCGGACAACACTCGGCTTGATTTTCGCCGTGCTTCTCCGCAGAGTATAAAGAATGGATTTCAACATTATGAATAAAAATAGTTTCAGATACAAAAACAAACGCCGCACCGGAAGGCTGCGTTCCTTCCTTTCCCCCGCGTTGGCTGCGCTGATGGTTTTTTCATCGCTTGCAGCCTGCACACTGACTGTATGCAAAAAAGATGATTCTTCTAATGTCATTGTTGATATTCTGCCCGTGACAAAGGCGCCGCTGCCCTCGGTTGAACCTGCAACCGCGCCGGCTGCCGAAACTGTTTCACCCACGGCAACACCCGCACCTGCCGACACGAATGCGCCGTTGAACACAAATGCACCCATTGACCAAACCGTTTTCGACAACTGTGCATTTGTGGGCAATTCCACGTTCGAAGGGTTGTATAAATACGGTGTCATTACCCACGGCAAATTTTTCACCCGCGTCGGGCTGAACATTCTTTCCGTATACACCCAAACAACGACCACGGGCAGTGTGCCGGTTATTGATGAACTGAATACGGGCAGCTACGAAGCCGTCATTCTGATGTTCGGCGAAAACGAACTCGGCTGGCCGAATCTCAACACTTTCATCGAAAAGTATTCCAAATTTCTCGATGACATATGGCAGCGTCAGCCCGGATGCGAAATTTTCATCATGCTGATTCCGCCGGTTTCGGCAAAAGTCAGCAGCACAAGCACAACGGGAGTCACGAATGAAAACATCCAGCTTTACAATGCGCAGCTTGTCGATCTTGCGGCGCGGCGCGGCTGTCATTACGTTTCCGTTCCCGAGGCACTCGTTGACGCAAACGGCTGTCTGCCCGCGGATGCATCCGGCGACGGGATTCATTTAAACATGACCTACTCAAAATACTGGGCGGATCATATCTGCCGCACGGTTGCAGCCGTGCTTCGTCCCTGACGGCGGCAGGCAAGAAGGTTAAACATAAAAAAGAGATAAACAAACGGAGGACTTACAAATGAAAAAGGCAAACATTCTCAAAATTGCATCCGCATTCGTTCTTGTTGCGGCAATGCTCATCTTCTGCGCATGCGGCAAGGATTATTCAAAGCTCAAGCTTGATGTAAACTCAATCGGAGTCAACCTTATCAACAATTGCAGCTTCCAGGTAACACCCGAAGCAGTGCCAAATGCGGACGCAGCGATTTCTCAGCTTAAACTTGACGAAACGAAGCTTGCAAAGAATGCGGACGGAAGCTTCAGACTTTTCTATTCCGTCAGCGCTTCCACTCCGGAAGTTGTTATAGTTATCGAAGCGGTTGATGCCGCAGCAGCCGAGAGCATCAGCAAAGGCGCGGTCAAAGAGTGGATCGATTACAACGCCGAGGCATACGCAAGCTACGGCGCGGATCAGGTTCCCAAACTTGAAAACGCCGTCAATCAGACGAACGGCAATTATGTTTTTGTCATCGTCAGCAATGATGCGCCCGCTGCACAGAGCTTTCTTAATGCGCAGATTGACGCTGCATTAAAAACAGCTTAACGCCGCAAAGCGCAATGCACCGTTACCGCATGAATCGAGTTTGCGGATTCACTCAAAAGGTTCAAATCCGCAGCTCGATTCAGTTTTCGTTATACGGAACAGCAACGAACGAACCCACAACCCGAAATAATTATGAATAAAGACTGCAAAATCAAGGTAAAACGCGGCACACGCAATACGGTCGCTCTGCAAACAAACTGCTAATCGTTCTGTTTGCGGGGTTTATTTCAGTATTTTTCCTTCTTATTATGTTTTTGCCGAAGCATGAAGGCGAGCTGAGTCCGAACGAACGGCGCGTGCTTGCCTCCGCTCCGAACACAAGCCTCGGCAACATTTTGAGCGGCAAATTCTCGGGCGAAGTTGACACATGGATGGAGGATCATTTTCCCGCAAGGAATGCGTTTGTTTCGATTTATTCGCACATGAACCTTTACTCCGGGCGCAGCATCGTTGAAAAAGTCACTCTGGGCAAGAATAACCGCCTGTTCAGCGCACCCGTTCAAAGAGATGATGAAACGATGAAAACAAACGCCGAAAAAATTTCCGGCTTTATAACAGAAAACGATCTGAACGCCTTCACCTTTATCATTCCTTCCGCAGGCTATATGCTTCCGGAGGAGCTTCCCGCTGTTCACCGTGAATATGCCGACGGACAGATCATCGATGCGCTGAATTCGGTGTACGGACTTCGGAACTGTGCAAAAAGCATTTTTGCCGACAATGTTTTCAACAATGCAGGCAATGTTTCCGAGCTTTATTACCGCACGGATCATCACCTGACGATGAAAGGTTCATACATTGCTTATTGCGCAATTGCGAAGAACCTGGGTTTTGAGCCTTTGGCCGAAAGCGAATTTGAAAAGCATTCCTACAGCTTCTACGGCACGGCATACGGGCAAAGCGGTCTTTGGGAGATTCCCGCAGACGACCTTCAGACATGGATCGGAAGCTATGACAGCGACCTGAGCGTTACCGTTATTGACGGCACGGTTGAAACCGAACATCGCGGTTCTCTTGACACGGATAAACTCTCCGACGATGTTGTTGATAAATATGCCGCATACCTGTACAGCAACCACGGCATTACAAAAATCGTGAATCCGAACGTTGAAAGCGGCACACTGTTTGTGCTTAAGGACAGCTACGGCAATGCGATAGTGCCGTTTTTGGCGGCGCATTACAACACAATCATAATGCTTGATACCCGCACTATGTACTACAGCCCCACGATGCCCGCGCCGAGTGAGCTTGCAAAGGAATACAACGCAAAGGATTTTGTTGTTATTTACGGAGTTGATACCGTTGCTGCCGGCAATATCGATTGGCTGAGATAAGCCTTTATTTCGTTTTTCACACAACATATTAAACAGCGACCTCCCCAAGATCAAAAATCGACGGGGAGGTTTTTCATATGCTTTTCGGCAGATCTATTGCCGCACAGCCGATGATAAGCCGATTTTGTGTTTTCCGCTTCTAAGAGATTTTTATAAATATTTTTCTCCTAACAGTTGATTTTTGGTTTTATCTATGCTATAATAGTAAATGATGGAAGAATGCGTTGGCCACCGCTCTTTCCGTCTGCCGATAAAACGCGGACAAAAACCGCGCCTGCGGCAAATAAACAGAAAGTGACCGCCTCAGCTGACAGAAAGAGCGAACCGATGAAGTCCGCACGCATTGAACGTGCCGACGGAACGGAACGCTCTTATTTGTTTTTTCGGGGAGCCGAGGCGGACGGCTGCCGAATACGAGAGGCTGCCGTAAAACACCGAACGGATTATTTTAAAAAAGAAAGGAAACAGTTTAGTGTCGAAAAAAAGAACATTTAAGGAGTTTTGCAGCTGCTTCCGCAAAAGGAACAGCCCGAAGACAAAGCCGAAAAGGAAGCAGCGGAACCTGCACTTCAAGGAAACGAAGCCGAAAATGCTGCCGCTGCCGTGCAGCATGAAAACGCATATGCAAAACTCGGCAAAGCTTTTTATAAACAGGCTGCATCTGCCGAACGAACTCATTGCGAATGCAGCGGAAGTCGAAAGCATTGTGAACAGGATAATCTCCGTTTGGGAGAAAGTCGAAGCACGAACCGCTGATTCTGCCGCCGAAGAAAATGCGGAGGAATCCTTTGAAGACGCTGCGGATGCAAATGCCGAACGTCTGCCGCTTCCTCTCGCAGGCGGCCTTGCACAGGCACCGGAAGCGGATTATGAAACCATGAGCGCGGAGCAGTTCCGAACACTCCGAAAGCAGCTTAAGCGCGCCGCCATGGACGGGCGCAGGATACGACTTTGAGCGCGGATAAAAGCCGAGCAAAACAGATTTATTAAAGAAAGGAAAACAAAATGAACAAAACCACCATCAACACCACCGCAACCGCAGCCGTGAACGCAAAGTTCCCTTTGCGAAAAATATTATGACAGGCAGCTTCTTGAAAGCGCAAAGACGCGATTTGTCCATGCGGAATTCGGACAGAAACGCCCCATTCCCCGCAACAGCGGAAAATACGTAAACTTCCGCCGTTGGAACCTTTTCGACCCCGAAACTGCAATATCCGGCCTTGTTGAAGGCGAAACTCCCACCGGGCAGACACTTTCACAGACGGATGTTGAGGCGGAAGTTAAGCAATACGGTGCATATGTTGAAGTCAGTGACCTGCTCGACCTTACGGCATATGACGAAGTTATCAATGATTCCGCCGAGCTTCTCGGCGAACAGCTTGGCACGGTTGTGGAGTGGATCACACGCGATGCAATGTGTGCAGGCAGCAACGTTCAATATGCCGGCGGCAGAGCAGGCAGAAATGCCCTGACGAGCGAAGACAGGCTGACGACGACCGAAATTCGAAAAGCGGTGCGAACGCTGAAAAAGAACAAAGCGCGCCCCTTTTCTGTGAAGGCGGCAGGCAGCCGCATTTCATCTGCATCTGTTCGCCGGAGGCCACATATGACCTTCAGAACGATGAGATGTGGAAAAACGTTTCGACTTACAGCAATTCCGAAGCTATCTACAGCGGAGAAATCGGAAGATTGTTCGGTGTTGTGTTTGTTGAAAGCACTGAGGCCAAAGTATTTTCTCAGAGCGTTCACAATGCCGTTAAAGCGGCTACGACCTCATCAAAAACTTTTGTGCTTAAAAACACGCCCACCGAAGCGGAGAAAGAATATCTCTCCGTCGGCGGCAACACCATTCATATCGGGAGCAATGAATACACGCTGGATTCCGAAACCCCGTATGATGCGGATACAAATACCGTTAAGCTGACCGAAGCCGCCACACTGACCGCAAACAGCATCGTTTGGAGCGATGATGCGGCAAAGTCCGACAACGGGAACCGTGCGGCTGATGTTCACTGCACACTGGTATTCGGCAAAGACGCTTACGGTGTTGTTGACCTTGAGGGCAGGGGGCGGTTCAGCTGATCGTAAAACCGCACGGGAGCAGCGGCACTGCGGATCCGCTCGATCAGCGCGCAACAGTCGGTGCAAAGGTTGCCGCATATGCAGCGGTCATCCTGAACGACCTGTGGCTTGTCCGCATTGAGCATACCGTTTCCTGAAACAAAACAAACGGTATCGACGATGTATTTTGATTGTATCAGCCGATACCGCGGGGTTTCCGAACACAAGCCTCAAATATTGTCGGCTCCGTGTTCGGAAATCTCTTTCCACCGTTTTTTACCTTCAATACAGAATTAACAGCAAAAAAGAAAGGAACAAAATAACAGGTATGGTAAATCAATTGACGGGAAAACGCCGCAGAAAAGCATTGAACGATATCGTGCCGATTAACACCGCCGCTTCGACCGCAGTTTTCGGAGATTCGGCACCCGAACTGCGGGGAATGAAGCTTGCAGCTGTTCGACCGCGACAAAAAAGCACGGCAGGTTTGCGCGGAATTGCCGCCGCCAAACCCAATACCGCGGAAACAGCTCATGCGGCAGGCATTTTTCACCCACGGAAAGACACGGCAGGTTTGATTCATTTGAGCGGCGCAGATACGGAAAATCACCCGAACGGAGCAAACAGCCCGAATTCCGTCGGCATTAATGCCGTCGGCGGAAATGCTGTTGGCAATTCCGATAATTCAAGCGGATCCGACGAGGGAAACGAAAACAGCGGAACCGGCAGCAGCTCCGGCAGTTTTGAAGACTATTACACGCGCCTGCTTGAGACGCTTCACGGTTACGGGGTTGCATTGACTCTTCCGACGCTTGAAGAGCTTTACTCTCAACTTGAACAATTTCTGCGCCCTGCCGTGGATTCCGCAATCGACAACCGACGGGAACACGGCGAAACGACGCTTGCGGAATTGGATGCGGACGCATACTCTCGCGGGATGGGCGGTTCAACCTACCTTTCCGGAATGAAGCGGCGCGAATACGATGCTGTTGCGGCCGATATTGCAATGCTTGAGGCCAATTATAATGCTCAGCTTGCAAAATATCTTTATGAAGCAACGCAGGAGCTTGCGGGCATTCAGCAGAGTTTTGCCGAAATGCAGCTTCGGCACAGGCAGGACATGCAAAAGCTCCGCGCACAACAGGCAGGAAGAGGTTCCGGAAACGGAAAAAGCGGCGGACAAGGCAGAAACGGGAACGGAAAGGGCAAGAGCGGCAGCTCCGGCGGCGGCAGTTATCCCGAAGGAAGCGGAAAGTACTATAACTATTATTGTGCCTATCTTTCCCATCTTTCCGCGCAGAATCTCGATAATGTTTTCTTCAGCAATTCTTCCGAATGGACGGCAATAAGAGAACAGATGCGGCAAAGGCTCGGAAACGAGCTGTACGAGCTGATTATGAACCGCTTTGTTCCGCAAGGCAAATGAGAGGAGGATTCAATGAGCGAAACAAGTTTTATCAAGCGATTTGATATCACTCTTGACCTTAAACAGCCGGGCTGCGGCGGCGATTTCAGTGTTGTGGACGGGGACACGGGCAATGTTGTTTATCTTGCGCTGACCGATGCGGGCGTTCCCGTTTCGGTTGAAGGGCGGCGAATAATCGCAGCTTTTTCAAATTCACGCGGCAAATACATGCAGGACAGCGCAGAGAGCGGCGGCGGTATAAGCATATCGGATGACAAAGTTAAGCTTCAGCTCCGCCCGCAGTCATTTGCACCCGGCATTGTGGAATGCGAACTTCAGATCTACAGCGGCGGAACCGAAAATTCCGCAGCGGGAGCAACTGTTTATGACAGTCTTGTTACAACCGCAAAATTCAATTTTTCTTGCCGCAGCGCGATTTACGATGCTTCAACTATCGAAAGCGAACCCGCCGCACCTCCGCTTTCCGCAGTTCTTTCCGCAATCGGAATTGCAGAGGAGGAACGCATTAAGAGCGAAACCGCGCGAAATTCCGCCGAAGCCGAACGCGCGGCAGCGGAAAAAAGCAGAGCTGCCTCCGAAAAAGGGCGAATACTGGCCGAAACACCCAGGGTGAATGCCGAAAACAGCCGAAAAACCGCCGAAGCCGGAAGGGCGCGGGCAGAAACGACCCGCGAAACGAACGAAACCGCGCGTAAGCAAAATGAAGCCTTGCGCCTTTCCGCCGAAAACGACCGAGCCGCAGCCGAAACCAATCGCGCAAAAGCCGAAGCGAAACGCAGTGAGGCGGAGAATAATCGCATTGCAAACGAAAACGCACGGAAAGCAGCGGAACTTGAACGTTCGGCAGCGGAGACAGAGCGTGCAGCAGCAGAAACGGAACGCAGCAGAATCTTTCGGGGGGAAGTCGAACTTCCGACCGCTGCAACGCCGAACGATGACCCGGTTGATTTTGCGGTTGAAAGCGGCTGGTACTTTTACAAAGGAGGCATACTCGTTGTTTCCGCCGCGCTCTCCGGCAGCGCAGGCAGCGAATACGGAACGATCGATCAGGCTGCACTCTTGACCGACGGCACAATAATTCACCGCACCTGCACCGTTTCGGCAGGTGCCAAAAACTGGAGCGCATGGGCTTAATTCAACAGAATAAAACAATAAAAAGAAAGGAACCAAATCATGAAGAATGCAATCGATTTTGTACGCTTTGCACTTTCTCACGCAAAGCGCGAAACAATCCCCGCGGGAGCGCAGATTCCGCTTGACATTGAGGAATGCGGAACCTCTCCGTGGGAGTATCTGTTCGGAACAACGGGAAACATCGTTACTCAGGATCTGCTTAACAGACGTTTTTCGGAATATTACAGCAAACGCGGCTGGACCCGTGAAAGGTTCGACCGCGCAACCGAAAACTGGGCCGCACGCCGAGTGACGGTTTGCGACTGTCAGGGACTTTTGGATGTTTTTGTCGGAGTTGATGTCAACGCGCATTACTGCTATGCCGCATGGTGTACCGAAAAAGGCGAAATTTCGGGCATCGGCAGACCATACGTTTTGGGCGAGGCTGTGTTCATTCAGGGAAGCAGCGAAAGAATGACCCATGTGGGCTATGTTTGCGGCTTTTTTGAACGGTGAACCGTTGATCGTTGAAGCACGCGGTCTGAATTTCGGCGTTTGCGTTACGAAATTTTCGGACAGGCCGTGGACACACCGCGGACTTGTTTCGAAACAGCTGATTTACACCGAAAACTGCTATGATGAGCAGATCATTCTGACCGTTCGCAGACCGATGATACAGGGCGATGCCATAAAACATTTGCAGACGGCACTGAACGCATTGGGGTACTATTGCGGCAGCGTTGACGGCAAATGCGGCAAACTTACCATGAGCGGCGTGAATGAATTTGTTGAAATGCACAGTCTTTATGCGGGCAACCCCTGCTCCGACCCGGGAGCGGCATGAAGCAATTTCGGATTCACAAATGATGCCGAATCTGGCGGCACGAGAATGCGGAGCATCAAAACCGCATTAAATTCAGCAAAAGAAAGGACGTGAGGTAAAATTGCAGGAGTTTTTCACATGGAATTCATTGCTCACAAGTTCGGGCGCAACGGTTGCAACCTCGGTTGTTACCCAGCTGATTAAGGAAGCACCGCTGCTGAAAAAAAATACCGACAAGGCTTTTAAGCTTCGGCATTGCGCTTTGCATACTGATGCTTGCACTCATTTTCAACAAGTCACTGTCACTCGGCACGGCGGCAATCTCCGTTATTAACGCTGCTGTTGTGGCACTTGCGGCAAACGGCATGTTTGACGCCGTATCGAGCGGAATGGGCAAACCGGGTTCCGGACAGGGCGGAGATTCCGAATCCGCCGAGCCCAATCTTCCCGACATTGCCGACAATTCCGACGGCAGCACCGCTGATACGGATGTATCAGATGTGCATGTCAATGCTTCTGCCGCCGCCGAGCCTTCTGCGGAGGCACACGAACTTTACGACAGCTGCGGACGTTGCTCAAAAAGCTGCCTTTGAGAGTGGTGAAAACTTCAACTGTTCGGAAGATTTTTCGGATTTTGCGGATTTAGGCCTTTGAACGGGTTTTCGAATCCTCTCGATTCAGCGTAAGAATGCCTATCACGGCGGCGGCAAGCACAAGAATCACGCCGCAGCCCTTCAGCAGCCCCATCGCCTCACCGAAGACCGCCATGCTTGTGAGCGAGGCGAATGCGGGCTCAAGGGTGTTCAAGGCGGAGGCGCTGACAGAGCCGAGCAATTTTATGCCCGCAAGCAGCAGACGCAGGCCGACAACATAACCGAGGAATGCTTCAAAAAACAGAATTATCCACATTACGCTGTCTGCCGGGAGGCAGAACCTTCCGAGGATGAGCGCTGCCGCAAGGCTCCACAGGCAGGCGGAAGCGGTTATATAGAAGTTTGAAACAGGCGTTTCAAGCGAGGCGTACGCACTTTCGCGGCCCGCAATAAAATACACTGCGTACACAACGCCGGAGAGCAGCGCAATCAGCACACCGCCGACATTCACACTGCCGCTGAACGAAGCATTTGAAATGAGCGCGATGCCTGCAAGTGCAAGCAGCGGCGAGATAAATTTCACGGCGGTTATGCGCTCCTTTTTTGAAACGAGCGTGATCAACATTACAAACACGGGATAGGTAAAGTTCAGGACTATCGTCATTCCCGCAGGTATGCGCAGATAGGCATAAGTGATGAGCAAAAGCGTTCCGGCAAGTGCACCGCCGCCGAAAGCGGCAAGCTGAACAAGCTGTTTCCCGCTGACGTCAAGGCGCTTTTTCCCGATAAGGCAATTGAAAAGCGAAAGCAGGCTTGCAATACCCATGCTGTACAGCACAAAGTCGGGCTACGAACGATGCGGGCAGTCCGCCGTTCAGTGCGGCATTGGACAAAATAGGGGTTATTCCGTAGCATGCGGAAGCGAGCACGACGCAAAGCACGCCGAGAATATGTTTACGTTTCATTTTCAATGTAAACCGACCGAATACGCCGTATTCCGTGTTTCGGCCGCCTTTCGATAAAGTTAAAAGCCGCGGACTGCCCGAAGCGTACAGCCCGACGATTTTGATTATATGGTACATCAACGTTCGGAAATTTTCAACCTTTTTAAGCAATGCTGTCCGCACGGCAATCCGCGCACCGGCGGCAGGCTCGGCGGCAGCTTTGTTTTCCGAAAACCCAAATCGATTGTTAATATTCAAAAAGCAAGGAGAAAAACAAATGGAAAACACAAAAAACGGGACCAAGCCCGCAGACTGCCGCCGAAAAAACGCGGCAGCGGAAACAATAATCATTGAACAAAACGGCACAAACTCCCCGTGGGTCGGCTGCATCAACTCCGTGAACTACAGAATTGAACGCGGCGTCCCCGTTGAAGTTCCCGCCGCCGTTGCGGCTGTTATCAAAAGCGGCAAAAGCGTTCGGAGCACAGCCGCACGCATTTCAAAAGCATACGAATGCAATGCTTACTCCGGCGGAGTGCGTCTGAACGGCGGCACTTGCTCCGACAGAGTTTTTTGACAGGAGGCACGGAAGGATATGACCCTTAACGACATTCTTACCGCCGCACTTGCTCAGCTTGACCGCGGACACGATGCACAAACCCTTGAAAACTACCGTGTGAGGCTGACGCAATACGCCAACGACGCGCAACGCGAACTTGCAGATGCACTCGGGCTGTTCCGCACGGATAAAGTCCGTACTTCGGCAGGCATCGTTGACACAAGCCTGCTGCCCCGCCGCGTGAAACGCATTGAACCGAACGAATACACTCCTGCTCCCGTATGACACGGCAGCCGAGATCACTTATCGGTACGAGCCCCGAACGCTGAACGACAATTCAGACCGAAGCGACCTTGACGACGGCCTTTTGGGGCTTGTTGTGAACTATGTTGTCGGGCGCGAACGACTCGGCGGCGATGTTTCGACACAAAGCGGCGGCAACATTTATCTTGCGATGTTTGAAGCGGGCAAGGCCAAGCTGCGCGGCTATATACGCGACGATGATTCTTTCCGCATTGTGAACCGCTACTGATCCGCCGCAAAATGCTTAACAGCAATCAATAATTGAAAATTGAGAAAGGAACCGACAAATGAGCATTCAAACCTATTCCGTTGACAGATTCATCGGCCTGAATCAATCGGGCGACGAGAACCTTATGTCCCCCGCCTGCACGCCCGATGCGGCGAATATGTGCACCGACGGCGGCGAACTGCGTGTTGCATACGGATTCACACGGCTCTTTGAAGCTGCCGTGCCCGGCACGCTCCGCATTGACTTTTTTGCACTTTATCGAACGAACGGTGCGGAAATACCGGTCGTTATTGCGGGAGGTGTTGTTTATGCATACATGGAAAACGCATGGACACCCGTTTATACCTATCAAAGCACACGCTCAAAACCCATATACGACTGCGCACAGGTTCGCATCAACACAACGGATTACCTTGTTATCGCCGACGGGCAGCACGGCATGATTAAATTTGACGGCAGCAGCGTCACCCAATTCGGTTCGGAAGAAAACGCATCAAACATTCCCGTTTCGTTTCTGACGATGTACAGAGGAAGACTGTTTGCGGCCGGCGATGCGGCCAATCCGGACAGGCTGTATTATTCCGTTCTTCCGGGCAGCGGACGCACCGTTGAACAATGGGGTGCGGTTGAAGCCTCTCCCGCCGTTGAGGGCGGTCATGTTGAGATAGGTGCACTCGGAGGTGACCCGATCGTTGCAGTGCGTGCGCTCTCCAATCAGCTGCTTATTTTCAAAAAGAACAGCCTTTACAGACTGTTTGGGGACAGACCCTCCAATTACACCGTTGAGCATATCGACACGGAAATACCGCAGACAAACCATGCCGCCGTTGCCGTGTACGGCGATATGCTGTATTTCGGAACGCAGAACGGATTGTATTACTACAACGGAGTCACTGCGCGTCCCTGTGCGGATATGCGCTGCATAAAAGCCTATATGGCAACGGCTGAAGTTTCCGGCTGCCGCATAAAAATCGTTCGCGACAGGCTGTATTTCACTTTTCGGCGCAGCGCAAGGGACGAAATGATCGAATATGACCTTTTGGAAAGGCGATATATGCGCAGGAACGGTTTTGAGCTTATCGACATGGCAGTTTCGGGCAGCAAGCTGCTTTTTATCAATTCAAAACGTTTTGTTTACCTTTTTAATAACGGCATGGACTATGACGGCGAACCGATAAATGCCTTTTGGTGCACGCCGCTTACAGACCTCGGAGCCAAGGCCGCCGTCAAGAATCTGCGCAGGCTTTATCTGCGCGGCAGCGGAGACACGCTGAAAGTGACGGTTGAAATCGACGGCAACACATACACCTGCCGCAAACAGCTGCCCGACAGCTGTTCAAAAGTTACCGAAATTCCGCTGAAAAACGGCGGAAGATGCTTTCGGTTGAAGCTGTCGAACGAAGCGGGCGGAAGTTTCACCCTGCGCGGCGGACTCGAGCTTGAAATCGGAATAGGAAAGAGGGTGGATTGACATGGCACTTGACATGCGCGCATTATACTATGTTGCTTTACCCACGGAACGCAGCGAAGCGGACGATGTTCAGCGGCACGAAGAAGATATTAAGGCTAACGAAAACTGCTTAAATCAAAACTTTTCCGCGCTTGCGCAAAAAATATATGAGTTTGAAGCGCGGATCGCCTTGCTTGAGGCTGCTGCCGCATCCAATGCGGGCAAAACCGACACCGGCGTTGAAAGCAGCGTTATTTGAGAGATATTTACGTGTTCTCACCGGATAATTCCCGTTTTAATTACAAATCGCATACGCCTGTCGCAGTGTGACTTTTGCGGCAGGCGTTTTGGGTTTGATTAAGTTAAAATATATCCGAGTGAACTGCTCGGAATTATTGACAATATCCGAGTAAAGTGGTATGCTTTGCACATAATAAAAGTGCAGCCCGTTCGAAGTCGATAAATTCGGTGTTAACGGGCGCAAACAAGGTGAAAGGAGTGCCGCACGCGATATGAAGCTGTCTACAAAGGGTCGTTACGGACTTAAAGCAATGGTTGATCTGGCCACCGAATACGATTCCGGAGCAAGGCTTTCCATTGCGCAGCTTGCCGAAAGGCAGGGCGTTAGCGCGGCATACCTTGAACAGCTTATAGCCTCACTGAAAAAAGCCGGGCTTGTGACTGCGCTGCGCGGCGTTCAGGGAGGGTACGTGCTGCCCGTTCGCCGGAGCTTATCAGCGTCGGCGAGGTGCTGAGAGTTCTTGAAGGCAGCACGGCAATTGTCGATTGCGTCGGCACAACCGGAACGGATTGCAGCAACGTCTGTTCCTGCTCCGCACGCCCGCTTTGGCTGAAATTGCAAAGGCGCATTGACGACGTTTTGAACACAACATCCGTCCGCGACCTTGCGGATGATTACATTACTCAAATGGAAAGGAATCAAGACAACAAATGAGACGTGTATATATGGACAATGCGGCAACCACCGCGCTCAACAAAGAAGTTCTTGACGCCATGATGCCCTATCTTACGGACATTTACGGCAATCCCTCCAGCCTTCACACATTCGGGCAGGAAGCGCACAAGGCAGTTGCGGACGCAAGGGAAAAGGTTGCCCGCGCACTGAATGCGGCGGATGCCGAAAAGGAAATCATTTTTACCGGCTGCGGCACGGAATCCGATAACATGGTTCTGCGCGGCATTGCGGAAAGGCTCAGCAAAAAGGGCAAACATATCATCACCACCGCCGTAGAACATCATGCGGTGCTTTATACCTGCCGTTACCTTGAAAAGCAGGGGTTTGAAGTTACCTACCTTCCCGTTGACGAATTCGGCAGAGTCACGGCCGAGCAGGTTCGCGAGGCCATTCGTCCCGACACGATTCTTGTTTCAGTCATGTTCGGCAACAACGAAATCGGCACGCTGATGCCCATTGCCGAAATCGGCGCAATCTGCCGCGAGCGCGGCGTTCTGTTCCATACGGACGCAGTCCAGGCAGTCGGACATGTTCACATCGATGTTCAGGCAATGAACATTGACATGCTTTCACTCTCTGCGCATAAGTTCCACGGACCGAAAGGTGTGGGCGCACTCTATGTCCGCAAAGGCATATTGCTCCCCTCCCTGCTTATCGGCGGCGCACAGGAACGCAACAGGCGCGCCGGCACCGAAAACGTTGCGGGCATTGTCGGTTTGGGCAAAGCTATCGAGCTTGCCTGCTCATCCATCGATGAAACAAGCGCAAGAATGACCCGTCTCCGTGATAAACTCATTGCGGGCATTGAAGCACGCATTCCCGAGGTTCGTCTCAACGGGCATCGCACCGAAAGGCTGCCGGGCAATGTCAATTTCTCCATCAAGTACATCGAAGGCGAATCCATCCTTCTCATGCTCGACCTGAACGGTATTGCGGCATCCAGCGGCTCCGCCTGCACAAGCGGCTCACTCGACCCGAGTCATGTTCTGCTTGCGATCGGCCTCCCGCACGAAATTGCACACGGTTCCGTGCGACTCACCCTTGGGGACGACACAACCGAAGAAGATGTTGACTATGTGCTTGATGTTCTTCCCCGCATCGTTGCAAGGCTGCGTGAAATGTCGCCTTTGTATCACGGCTGAGCTGATTTAAATCAAAATCTGTAGAAAAATAAACAACCCGAACAAAGTTTCAATCGGAGGATAAATCAATATGTATACCGAAAAAGTTATGGATCACTTTGCACATCCGCGCAATATGGGCGAAATCAAGGATGCAAACGGCGTCGGCATGGTCGGCAATGCGAAATGCGGCGATATCATGCAGATGTTCCTGAAAGTCAACGATGACGGCATTATTGAGGACGTTGGCTTCAAGACTTTCGGCTGCGGTGCGGCTGTTGCAACCAGCAGCATGGCAACGGAACTTATCAAGGGCAAGAGCATTGACGAAGCTCTCAAACTGACCAACTCCGCCGTTGTGGAAGCTCTGGAAGGTCTTCCCCCCGCAAAGCTTCATTGCTCCGTTCTTGCGGAAGAAGCTGTTAAAGCGGCTGTCGATAACTACTATGCCCGCAAAGAAGGCAGAACCGACAGCGAATGCAACTGCGTTTCCTGCGGTCACGACCATGAGCATGATCACGATCATGAACATGAAGAAAATGCCGAAGACTGATTTTTGAGCAGTCCGAGCAACCGTTGATATTATTCTGAAATTCACATGCGAGCGAACGATCTGCCGAAAAGCGCATTGTTCGCCCGCGCTTTTCATATTTTTTTCAGTGCCGCCGGCTTTCGCCGAGTGCACTGCAAAATTCAAAGTGTTATAAATACTCGGAAGCAACTGAACATGCTTGATTTCAAACCGATTACAAAAGAGCTGCTGATTCGCGAGGGCCGCAGCCTGCGCCGCAGCCGAATACAAATCTGTGACTATACTCCCGGCTGCCTCTACATATGGCGGCATTATTATCATATGCGCTGTGCGGAAGCGGACGGAATGTTTATTTTTGAAAGCGGAGACGGTTCGGGCTTGTATTATAACTGCCCCGTAGGCACGGGTGATTTTTCCGCTGCCGTGCTTGAAGCGCGCGATGATGCCGAAAAACGAGGCATTCCTCTGCGTTTTTCCTGCATTCCTTCCGAATACGTTGATGTGATTCAAAGCATTATCGGCCGAAAAGCCGAAATCGTCAGTGACCGCGCTTCAGCGGATTATCTTTATCCGTATGAGCAATTCTGCGGCTATAATGGGAAAGCACTGCACGGGCAGCGCAACCATGTAAACAGATTCAAAGCCGAACATCCGGATTTTTCTTTTGAAATGCTGACGGGCGAAAACCTCCCGGAAGCGGAAAGCTTTATGCGGCTCAACCGCGATGAATTCTATAAAGGCAGCGACATTTCCGCGGACGAGCTTGCACGCATTGACGAATTCCTCCCCTGCATTTCCGAACTCGGCATTTCCGGCGGAATGCTCCGTGCGGGCGGCGTTGTTGTCGGGCTCACGGCGGGCGAAATTGTAGGCGATACGCTGCATGTGCATATTGAAAAAAGCGCTCCGTGATTTTTCCGGCGCATACCAAACGCTTGCCATGTGCTTTGCGGAGAGCATGAAACGCCCCGGAGTAAACTTTATCAACCGGCAGGACGACACCGGCGATGAGGGTCTGCGAAAATCCAAACTTTCCTATAAACCCTGTGCGCTGCTTGACAAATTTACGCTGCTCTTCGGCTGACGATCCGAAACGCTGATGCCGCACGCCGAGTATTTTTACGGTATAATTCTATTTCAACGCTGCACTTGACATTCTGCACTCGGTGATATAGAATAATATGGATAATACGGTTAACCCGACAGAGAAAGGTATGTTAACAATGTTTTTGTTTGATGGAATGTCTGCTGAAACCGGCAACGCGATCTCCGGATTTTTCAGCCAGTTTGGTCTGCCGCTGATTCTTATTGCGGCACTCATCATCATGTTTGTGCTCTCGGCGCGCAGCAACAAAAAGCGTCAGAAGCAGTATCAGTCAATGCTTGACGGGCTCAAAGCCGGCAGCCGTGTCCGCACGATCGGCGGCATCTACGGCACCGTCACCGCCGTTAAGGGCGATGTTGTCTTCGTCAGCGTCGGTCCCGACAAAGTTCGCCTTGTTTTCACAAAGCAGGCAATTGCAAGCATCGAAGATTCTCCCGTTGAAGCAACCCTCGACGGAGAAATCGTCGATTCTTCCGAAAAAGATAATTCTCAACCCGTTTCGGATTAATATTTCGATTTTGCAGGCAAAACTCTGTCGAAAGCGGAGAGTTTTTTGTGTTCTCTTTTGACAAAAACTGTTGACAGAATCCGAAAAGCTGATATAATATAGAAAAGATTATCGACTTTCGGAGGCGTTGTCATGACATGTAAAATCCCTACCCTGGTCAGAAAATTTGCTGCCGAATTTCTCGGCACAATGATTCTTGTGGTTTTCGGCTGCGGAGCAGCTCTGCTGTTTTCCCCGACCTTTCCGCTGACGACATTGACCGTTGCGCTTGCGTTCGGTCTTGTTATCATTGCAATGGCTGCCGCAATCGGAGACATTTCCGGTTGTCATATCAATCCTGCAGTTTCGCTTGCAATGCTGCTTGACGGGCGCATGGGTATCGGCGAGTTTTTCACATATCTTGCGGCACAGTTTCTCGGCGGCATCGCCGGCGGAGGTGTGCTTGCGCTGATTTCAAACGGCAACGTGCAAAGCGGTCTCGGTTCAAACGGCTACCTTGAATCGGCCTCAAGCCATATCAGCATTCTCGGTGCTTTCGTAATCGAAATTATTCTCACGTTTGTTTTTGTTTTTGTTGTTCTTCGTGTTACGAAAAAGGCGGAAAACGGAAAAATTGCCGGGTTTGTTATCGGGCTTACGCTGACACTTGTGCACATCTTCGGCATCCATTACACCGGAACCTCTGTCAACCCCGCAAGAAGTTTCGGCCCCGCTTTTGTGAGCGCACTGCTCGGCAATACGGCTCCGCTTAAACAGGTTTGGCTGTTCATCGCCGCTCCGCTTGCAGGCGCAGTCATCGCGGTTCTCGTTTACCGCTTTCTCTATTGCGGTGAGAGCAAAAAGTCGGAATAAACCATCACAAACGGCCTTTTCCGTGAACCGCCGAAGCTGCGAATAACCGGAACATTAATGCTCTTTTTTTGTTTGCATTTTTCTTTACACGAACGGCTGCCGAAACTTGGAAACGTTCGACAGCCGTTCATTTTATTGCTTTAGATTATCAGACCAATCATTATGAGCTTTATGAATTCTTACAAACATCTCGAAAAACTTTGCGGGGAGATTATGCGCGATGAGCGACGTGTGTCCGCATACATTGACGAGATGACCTGTACCCCTTTCGGCCCATCCCTTGTTGCAGGGTGGAACAATGACCTAAAAAATTGAAGCATTACCGCCATATCAGAAACTTGATTGCGCATGAGACTGATTGCAGTGAAGAGAGCCTTTGCGTACCTTCGGATTCTGTATGGATTGAAAACTTCTGCACACGCATTTTGAACTTAAGCGATCCGCTGTCTCTTTACAGGCGTGCATTGGCAGAGCAGCGCAAAGCTCAGGTGAAACGTATCCCGCAGCCGCAGGATTTCGATTTTGAAAATGCAGTTCGCACAAATGAAAACTTCAACAAATCTTCGGCAAATAAAAACAACGGCAACAAAGCTGCAAAACATGCAGCCGCTGCATGTTTTGCAGCCGTATTTACCGTTGCAGCGATATTGATATTGATGCTTATTCTGTTTCTTTTTTATTAACGGCAAAATAAATCTCAACAGTTATCAAAAGTCTTGCTGTATTAAAAAAATGGAGCGGGTGATGGGAATCGAACCCACGTGATCGGCTTGGGAAGCCGACGCTCTGCCATTGAGCTACACCCGCGCGAAACATTAAATATTTGAGGGTGATATTCCACCCTTGTTTGTTATCAGGCATATTATACCGCGTCTTGGGCTAAATGTCAACACAAAAATCGGAGTATCACTCACCGAACGCATGAACGGGTTTCATTTTTTCTTCGGGCTTTCCGTTTTTGTATTGACATGCGCATATTTCAGATATATAATCAGTATGAAACGGGCGAAAAGTACTCACCTGTTTTCAAATTTCTAAAAGCCCGCAAAAAAGCGGGCAGGAGGTACAGAATTGAAAAAGAGGCTTTTTAATGCAATTGTCAGCTTTATTCTTTGCCTGACACTTTGCGCAAACTGTTTCACGGGTGTTTCCGCACTGAGCTATGCTCAGCCGGACGGCACGCTGAGCTTTGAAAAAATCACGCATCCCGCCAACGGTTCCGGGCAGAACGACGGTATTGTTGACTATGTCGGCAACGGCGTTATTTCCGCATCGGACGCCGGACAGGGCGCACGCGGGCAAAGCTATTCATGGTGTGCGGCAGGGCACGGCAGATACGTCTACGTCGGCACCTGCTACGGCGCATTGACAAACACGCTGACCCTTATGAGCAGCGTTCTCGGCGGCAATTTTGATCAGGAAAAGCTTACGGCTCTTCTGAACGTGCTTTACAACGGCACGTTTTTCACGGGTGAAGAGGACGGCGGTAATGCCGGCGGCATTTTAACGAAAATCGACACCGTAACGGGCGAAGTTACCGTTCTCATGTCCAAATGCACAACCGGCGACAATGCAATGTTCCGCAATGTTACGGCCTATAACGGAAAGTTCTATTTCTGCGGTGCGGTAAACAACCTTCCCTGCATCTATGAGCTTGACCCCGAAACCGATGAGATCACAATGGTCTATCAGGGCATGACTCTTCAGGACTACTATCAAGGTTATATGAACGGAGTCTGCACCGGTATACGCGGACTTTGCGAATATGACGGCGAGCTGATTCTGAGCTGCGTCACAAAGGACGGTCCGGTAATCCTTTCATCCTCCAACCCGAGGGAAGGCTTCACCGTTATTGCAAACCAGCAGGATCTGTTTAATTATCCCGCCTATCATTTTACGGACAGCATTTACGGCGGTTCCATTTGGGAAATTGTTGAATTCAACGGCAAGCTTTACGTGTCCATCTGCACCGGTACTCCCGATAACATGCCCGATGAAAACACAATGCAGTCCTTCGCACTTGTTCGCGGTGATAAAGCGGAGGATGGCAGTTGGAGTTGGACTCCCGTAATCGGGGACACCGAAAACGACGGTGCAAGATACACTTTCGGCATAGATCCCGAACGAACCCGCTCCGGCGCAGGCGTTTTGCAGGTTTATAACGGTTATCTCTACATCGGTGAATATAACGATGAAGAGATTGCTCTCGGCAACGTTCTTAAACACACGAGTTTCGACTTCATGAACGAAAATCTCCGTCAGTCGGTAAATCTTTACCGTATGGATGCGGACGAAAACATTGAGCTTGTTGTCGGCGATGCAACCGAAATGTTCCCGAACGGAGGCATTTCAGGCATCGGCTCCGGCTTCGGCAGGAATGAAAACCAGTATATATGGAGGATGACCGAGTACAACGGCAAACTCTGCATCGGAACATTCGACACAAGCAGCCTGCTTGAACCTGTCGGGCAGTTTGCGAACGGTGATATTCTGAACATGACTCCCGAAGAAAGGCGGGTGTTCATAAAACAGTTTTCGCCACAGCAACTCGTCTTGCTGTGGCGTTTCTTGTGAGCGAATAGTATTGCAATAATTGTTTTCGCATGGTATAATAACAAAAACAGTAGATAAGGTGATTAGATGTCTTTTTTCTCTTCGTTATTTGGCAAAAAATCTTCAAGCAACAATCAATCTCAAATCAAAAATGCAGAGATCAATAAAGGGAGTGCAAATACTCCTTTGCTTCACTTAAAGGCAAACCGGATGCATGCGGGCTGTATCCGGGTGAGCTTGTTATGCTTTCGCTTGCAGAAAAATACAAAACGACTGAAACCTGCTTTCCAAGCTATTTGACCCACACATATGAGATTTCTAATCCTTTAAAAATGTTAAAGGATTTGCATAATAGAATGTTCATTGACATAGGAAACGCGAAGGACTGCTTGTCGGGATTTAAGCTAACAGAACTTAAAGAGATAGCGGCAGCTTTAAACATATCTGTCAAGGGCAAAAAAGGCGGAGATCGTTGATCAGTTGTCAGCTGTTTCGGAGGATGCATTGGGTGCTTTGGTTAAAGAACGCACATGGAAACTTACTGAAAAAGGAATTGAGGAACTCAAAGCAAATCCATATATCCAGTATTTTTTGGAAAAACACAGTTATAATGTTACTGAAGTAGGAGTAAATATTTGGACAGTAAACGAGGAATTTGTTAAGGGGCCAAAAAGACCGTACAGAGATATTATTTATGGTCAGCTTAATAAGGCTATGAACGAGGCTTTCCTCCAGTTTCAAAAAGGATCCTGCTTTAGGATCAGCTGCAACAAGTCGTTATTGTGAATGCTATCGTTTGATGGGTTTGTTCATTGAAGAAGAAGGCAAATCTTATGTAAATGCATCCGATATGTACTTCAATACTTATTTAAAAGGATTAACATTCACGCAGGATTGCAGCTTTTGGTGAATTATAAGACGTTTAGTTATGATAAGAAATTTAGAGAAACATTTATAAATCGGTACTATGAAGAGATTCAACTTTATCCTTATCAGAAAACGGAATTGCTTCGACTGTTGGACGAACTTAACATAAGTGGCGATGATGTTCGGAAAAGCTTGAGTGCGTCCTTCGAAAGAGCACAAGACACTGGTATCATGAGCGTCAAAGAGGCTGCTGACTTTATTATACTGGAATTGTCCGGTGATGTAGACCAATCCAGAGAGTTGGCATATAAATTAGCAAAAAAAAGCAGTCAAAAAAATTTAAAACAACGAGAGATATATAGCATAGTGAAATCCCCCTTCGCTATCATTAACGAGATAATCGATTCGGATGACGGGTTTGTTCGATTCCATTTTTCTGCGCATACCAAGGGCGCACTTCTATACATAGCGTCTTGCTATGTAGTGCGAACAACGATAAAAGCCAAGCTGCATTTTGCAGCTTGGCTTTAACTGTTTTACGGACACCGCCCAAATGGGCAAGGCTCATTGGATTCATTCGCGACCTTATCGAAATCAGCGGCAGCGGCGATGAGGACGGCACGGAGGCCATGGACAAGCTCCTTGCGGAATTCAGTAACGAAGAGATTGCGCATATGCTCGCAACCGGTGATGTTTCGAAACTCGGTATAGACCTCGACAAAAAGGGCATCGCACCGGAAACCGTGAAGGCGTATTTGATGCGAGAAGAAATATCCGCACAGAACCCCGATGCACTTCCCGATTTCGGCAGCATTCGTGACCTTATCGAAAAGCTTGGCGGCATTGAAGGCGTTATGGCAGCCGTTCGCAGCCTTTTGACCTGCGCTTCCTATCTCACTGATGCGGATCGCGGCTTTGACATGTATATTTCCGACGACGGTGTAAACTTTGAAACAGTAACAACCAACGGTTTCGGCGATCCCTATAATCACGGTCTCCGAGTTTTTGCTGAAACGTCAAGCGGACTTACCATCGGCACCGCAAACCCCTTCTACGGCACACAGGTATGGCTTATGGACGAAGGCGGCGAAACGGAGGAATACACCGTGACGTTTGAAGACGGCGTGACCGGTGAAATTCTCGGCACGGCAACTGTTCCTGCGGGCGAAATTCTCGGAAGTGAACTCTTCCCCGCCGCACCCGAACATGAAGGCTTCACGTTCATCGGCTGGGATTATGACGGTACCCCCGTAAACTCCGATATCACCGTGACTGCACTGTATGAACATGCAGCTCCCCCTGCCGACATCGGCGACGTGAACATGGACGGTTCCGTTGACACTTTGGATGCACTGCTTGTTCTGCGGTATGTTATGCAGGTCGGCGAACTTGAACATCCCGAGCTTGCGGATATGGACGGCGACGGCAGCATTACCACTGTGGACGCGCTTGCAATTCTCCGCACCGCGATTTTATAAGCACGGCAGGCAGCGCATGTTTTTCTTCGGTTCATGCGCCGAGTGATTAAGAAACAAAATAAACAAAGTCGGCACCCGTTGTTGAGTGCCGGCTTTGTTCGTTTTCAAAGGCAATTATTTAATTCATCACAATCCGAGTGCTTTTTTCAGAAAGCGGCGCAACTCCGCATCGGCAGCCGATTTTTGCAATCCGCCTGTTCCTTTTTTTGTTTGCGAAAGGCTCACGGGCTGTTTGCCGCAATACGGCTCGCCCGTAAAATACAGCCCGGATCGGGTCTAACCGATATTGAATCCAACGGCCAACCGGGATGGCGCGAAGCGGAAGGTTTATCCGTCATGATAAACGCTGCATGTGCGGCATCCTCTCTGCTGAAGGCGAAAGTGCTGAGTTTTCCGTCCGCAAAAACCGCAAAGCCGTTCAGATACATCGCCGTTGCCGCGCCGCCGAGGGAATGTACAAGCGCTGCATAGTATGCAATCATCTCCTCGTCATTGCAAAACCTTGCTCTTCCGTTCGGAGTACGGACACGCAGCCCGGGCTGACGCGGGTCATCAAATGCAAGCTCCGCAAAATAGAGCCCCGAATCGTGGCACACAACGGGTTGAAATGTTTTGCCGTAAAATTCAGCCTTAATTGCGGCATTTTCGGCAGGTGTCGCCCCCGTTTCGGAAGGTTCGACGGAGATATTGACATCCCCAAGCGTCAAAAGCTCCGTGCCCGCGCCGATAAGTCCGCCGAGCCAATCAGCTTTTGAAGGATTGGTTGTTCCGATCAAAACTTTCATTCAATGCTCCCCTTTTTCGCTTGCGATAAACAGCAAGTCGGCAGCTCACACATGTATGTCTGAGCCGCCGACAATGTTTCGATTCAAACGAATTCAACTTACATATTATTTAATTTGTCGAGGCCGTGATGCAGCCTGCGCAGAGCTTCTTCCCTGCCGAGCAGTGCAGCAATTTCGATCGCGCCGCCGGGGGTAACTGTCTTTCCGCTCATTGCAATTCGAACCGGCCAAAGCAGCGTGCCGTTCTTCATGCCGTGTTCCGCCGCATAATTCATAAGGAAATCATGCAGTGCCGTTTCCGTCCATTCGGGCAAAGCCTCAAGCTCCGGAATCACCGCTGCAAGAATATCGCGGCAAAGTTCGGGGTTCGTTTTGGATTTTTTATTTGTGTACAGGTCAACGGAATAATCCTCGTCCATTTTTGCAAGGAAAGCAACGGTTTCGGTAATATCCGTGAACACCTCCGTGCGCGGCTGAAGGATTCGCGCAAAAATCGACTTATCCATATGCCCGCAGCCTGCCGCTTCGAGATAGGGTTCGGCATGGCGGATGTATTCCTCGGGCGAAAGTTTGCGGATGTATTCCGCATTCATCCATCTGAGCTTTGTTTCATCGAAAATTGCGGGAGACTTGCTGAGACCCTCAATGCTGAATGCTTCCTTAAGCTCGTCCATGGTGAAAAAACTCGCGATCGTTTCCGGGGCTCCAGCCGACAAGCGCAACATAGTTTATAATCGCCTCCGCAAGGTAACCCCTGTGCAATCAAATCCTCAAACCCGGGATCACCGTGCCGCTTGCTGAGCTTGCGCGTCGCGTCCTTCATAACGGGGGTAAGGTGGATGTAAACGGGCTTTTCCCAGCCGAATGCTTCGTATAACAGGTTATATTTCGGTGTGGAACTTAAGTATTCGTTGCCGCGCATAACGTGCGTGATGCCCATTGTGTGGTCATCTATAACGTTTGCAAAGTTATAAGTCGGCATTCCGTCCGCCTTTATAAGAACGCCGTCATCAAGCTCGGAACAGTCAACATCGATCCGTCCGTAAATAACGTCGTCAAAGCCTGCTTCACCGCTTTCGGGGATATTCTGGCGGATCACATAGGGTTCACCGGCATCAAGCCTGCGCTGAACCTCTTCCTTTGAAAGGTGCAGACAATGCTTATCGTATTTGAAGGTTTCGCCGCGTGCTTCGGCCTCCGCCCTGCGCGCATCCAAATCCTCCTTGGTGCAGAAGCAATAATACGCCTTGCCCTTTTCAACAAGTTCCTTTGCATAGGGCAGATACATATCTTTTCGCTCGCTCTGAACGTACGGACCGTAGTTTCCGCCCTTGTCCGGGCCCTCGTCCCATTCAAGTCCCGCAAGTCTCAGGCCGCTGTAAATTTTTTCAACCGCACCTTCAACAAAACGCGCCTGATCGGTATCCTCAATGCGGAGAATAAACACGCCATCGTTCTTTTTTGCAAACAGATAAGCGTATAATGCGGTGCGCAGTCCGCCGATGTGAAGGTACCCCGTGGGACTCGGCGCAAAACGTGTGCGTACTGTCATATTAATCACTGTCGCCCTTGCCCTGCAAGAGCGTCCTTTCGGTCAAGATAATGTGTGCCGACGGAATACCGCAGCAAGAACCATAAGAAACCGCATGAACTTTCGTGCGCTTCCGTCCATGCTTGTATTATACAGCAAAATTCCCCGTTTGTCACGGAAAAGCTTTTGTCGGAGCTGCCCTGTTTCGGGCGTTAAGCTGCAAAGGCCGAAGTATTTAAAATATATTTTGTTTGTATTTGTTTTCCCTCTGTACAAACACCGTCGGATATGCTAAAATATGAGTATCGAGAATGATTCTTATTTCTGTTTTGGAGGTTTAAGATATGTACTGCGTTAAGAAAGTTACCGAAGACCTGACTTGGGTCGGTGCAAACGATCGCCGGCTCTCAATGTTTGAGGGTGTTTATTCCGTTCCGAACGGTGTGAGTTACAATTCCTATCTTTTGCTTGACGAGAAGACCGTTCTGTTCGACACGGTGGACAAATCCGTCAGCGAACAATTTATGGAAAATGTTGAGCATGTTTTGAGCGGCCGCCGCCTTGACTATGTTGTTATTCAGCATATGGAACCCGACCATTCCGCAACGCTTGCGGAGCTTTTGCGCCGCCGCCCCGAAACCACGGTTGTCTGCAACAAAATGATCGCAGACATGATAAAGCAGTTTTTCAACCTTGACATCACGCCGCGTGCACTCATTGTTAAAGAAGGCGACACACTTTCAACCGGCAGGCATAACCTGACCTTCATTGCCGCACCCATGGTGCATTGGCCGGAAGTTATGGTCACATACGACACCGTTGATAAAATCCTGTTTTCGGCGGATGCATTCGGCACATTCGGTGCATTGAACGGCGCAATTTTTGCCGATGAAGTGGATTTTGACCGCGACTATATGGATGAAGCCCGCCGTTACTATACCACCATCGTCGGCAAATACGGCGCACAGGTTCAGTCTCTGCTCAAAAAAGCATCCGGAATCGAAATCTCTCTCATCTGCCCGCTGCACGGTTTTGTCTGGCGCAGGAATCTCGACAGTTTTATTAACAAATACCTGCTTTGGAGCAGCTACACGCCCGAAGAAAGCGGCGTTGTTATTGCTTACGCTTCCATATACGGCAACACCGCAAATGCGGCAGAAGTGCTTTCCGCGTATCTTTTTGACCGCGGCGTCCACACGGTCGTTTACGATGTTTCCGTCACCCCTGCGTCCGATATAATCGCCGCATGTTTCCGCTTCAGTCACATTGTTTTTGCTGCGCCGACCTATAATTCCGGCATATTTGTAACGATGGAAGCCTTCCTGCACGACCTTGCCGCGCACAGCTTGCAGAACCGCACCGTTGCTTTTATTCAGAACGGGAGCTGGGCTCCGACGAGCGGCAAGCAAATGCGTGCAATCGTTGAACCGCTTCGCAACACAACGGTGCTTAACGGCCTGATTTCCGTTAAATCCGCGCTCAAGCCCGAACAGGCAGCCGAACTCGCCGCACTTGCCGACACAATCGCCGCGGATATTGCGGAAAAAGCTGCACTCCGCAAACAGAAAGAAGAAGCCGAGGCAGTTGAGAACGCACCTGCGCTCCCCTGCGGAATCGACAACAATGCAATGTTCAAACTTTCTTACGGACTGTATGTCCTTACCGCCCGCAGCGGCGAAAAGGATAACGGCTGCATTATTAACACCGCCGTCCAGCTCACGGACTCCCCAAAAACGCTTACCATTGCCGTCAACAAGGCAAACTTCACCGAGCAAATGATTCGCGAAAGCGGAGAATTCAATCTTTCCGTGCTTACGGATGCGGTCCCGATGAGCGTGATTTCAAGGTTCGGATTTCAAAGCGGCAGAGATTGCAGCAAATTCGAAGGCTGCGACTGCGTAAGGCGTTCCGTGAACGGCATCCGCTATATTCCGAAATACACAAATGCCTATATCAGCTGCAAGGTGCTTGAAGCCCGGGATCACGGCACTCACACTCTCTTTGTTGCGGAAGTGACCGAAGCGGTCGTGCTCGACAAATCGGCGGAATCCGTGACATATGAACGTTATCTTTCCGAAATAAAGCCCAAAACCGCACCCGTCTGTTCAACGGTGCAAAAGGGTTATGTCTGCAAAATCTGCGGCTATGTATACGAAGGCGAAACCCTTCCCGCCGATTTTGTCTGCCCGCTCTGCAAGCACGGAGCAGCGGATTTTGAACCTATAGGCTGATTGATTTAAATTCAAACAGTGAATTTGAAAATGACCATTTATGCAGCATTAATTATCTCAGTACGGAAAAAGAATTGATTGCTGATTCTTTCTGAAATTTCAGCCGACAGGCAGGCATATGCAGCTGACTTTTTCTGAAAAAGCATCAATAATGCCGCAATATGCAACAGGTAATGCAGCAAAGGAAGCAGGCGTTCGCGCCCGCTTCCTTTTTCATTCGCTGTTCGCTTTTCTGTTTTTTCGCCTGCATATCAATGCTGCGCATTGATTATCATGCGGGCGTATGGATTGGATTTCGAGAACACGCTCAGCCCTGAAGCCCCTGCTCCTGCCTTTCCATGTTTTCGATCACTATATCGTAAATTTCGCCCAATGAGGCGGCATACTCAACAACTTTCCACGGCGTGTTTGTGTGAAAATGAATTTTGATAAGGCTTTCATCGCCCACTGCAAGCAGGCAGTCGCCCTCAATATTTTTTGTTATGTAATCAAAAATTTCATCCTCGGAAAGATTTCTGCCCTCGATCAGCAGCTGGGTGTCAAATTTGAATTCAAGCATATTGTTCCTTTCTGCCGCAATAATCCGGCGGCGCAGAATTTGAATATCACATTTTTCATAACGCAATTCGGCACGTTCGGTGCATCATCGATGTTCCTGCGATTCGGAACGGAATGCGCTGCATCGCCGCAGTGCCTGTTTTTTCGGTATCGGCCGTACCTCTCGGCAAATAATCAGGTTCGCTTTTCAAACTGTGTGCCGCATTTTGAGCATGTGACCCGAATCTTGCCCTTGCCGCGCGGCGCGCGCAGACGCTGGCGGCATTTCGGGCATGTAAAATACCGATATTGTTTATGCCTCTTAAAGAAATTTTTAATCCGATTGAACAGCTTTGCAAAAAAACTGCCTATCGATGCCGACACGCGTTCATAACCGCGCAGTTCGTTTGCCCTTTTGTTTCCGTTTGCGGAAAGAGTTCTGAAAAGCATCAATGCCGTCAGCAAAACCGCCGTGAACAAAAGAACAAAACCCGATATGCTGCCGAAAAAGGCAAGACCGATTATTCCGAGTGCGACGGCAAGCATGAGCATGTCCCGCGAAAGTCTGTCAAACCCGTAACTGTTTTTCATTCTTTTACCCGCTTTCGCCGCAGCGAAAGTTTCCTTTCTTAATTATTTTTTTCTTTTTGCGTTTGGCTTTGCGGTTCGGATTCGCCGCATAAACGCTGATTCACCCGTTATTCGGCGGTTTGGCTCAAAAGCAGCAAAAAACCGTTCGGCGGGATTTCAACTCTGATATGCCCCGTGCCCAAATCCTTTTGCAAAACCGTACCATCGGCAAATGCGTCGGAATATTTATCCGCCGTGCGGACATTCAAGGCATCCGGACCCTCGCGGAAATCCTCTGCACCGAGTGCGGCGCAGACGGCATGATCGGCGCGGTTGACAAGTGTGAGCGCGCTCTCTTCACCTCGACACCGAAGCACGGCGAATGCATCGGCACACGGAGCGGCAAATGCCGTTTTCCCGCTGCTCATTGCGGCATTGCAGCGGCGGAGAGCCGAAAGCCGCATAACAAAACTGCGTATTTCGATATCCTCCCTTCCCCACGGATAGGAACCCCTATTAAACGGGTCGGAAAGGCCCATCATTCCCGCCTCATCACCATAGTATATGCACGGAGGCTGCGGCATTGAAAACATGAGCGCAAACGCCGCATAAAGCCGACGCTTTCCGCGCACGACAGCTTCGGGTTTGTATTGATATTCCGCCTGCTGTTCCCTCGTCAACGTATCTTTTGGCGGTGCATCGCTCAGGCAGGACAGGATTCTCTGCGTGTCGTGACTGCCCAAAAGGTTCATGCAGGCACCGTAAAACGGTTCGGGATAACGTTCCCGCTGCCCGGAAAGCGTTTCATACAGCGCATATGCATCCGTCCTGCACGTCAGAAAATCGCATACCGCATCGCGAAACGGGTAGTTCATGACGCTGTCCAACTCGTCCCCGAGAACAAACTTTCGCAGCCCGCCTCCCGAAACCTTGTTTGAAGCGTCCTCCCAAACTTCACCCAGAAGCACACCGTCCGAATCAAGCTTTTTTAGCGCTGTGCGCAGCTTTTTTATAAATTCATCCGGCAATTCGTCCGCAACATCCAACCGCCACGACGTTATACCGCAGCCTGCCCATTTTTTGAGCACGCTTTCTGTGAAACGAACATAATCGGGTTGAAGCTCATTCACCTCCGGCAGGGTTTTGAACCCCCACCAGCATCGGTACTCATCCGGGAAATGTTCGAATTCGTACCATTTATAATATGGCGAATCCGCGCCGCTGTATGCGCCGCACGAGGGATATGTTCCGTATTTGTTAAAATAAACACTGTCATCCCCGGTGTGTGAAAAAACACCGTCCGCCATTAAGCGGATGCCGTATTCCGCCGCCGCTTTTGAAAGCTCGGTTAAATCATAATCACTGCCGAGAATCGGGTCAACGGACAGATAATCGGAAGTGTTGTACCTGTGATTGCTTGCGGCCTCAAAAATCGGATTCAGGTAGATGACGGAGACTCCGATTTGCGCAAGATAGGGAAGCTTTTGTTTTATCCCTGCAAAATCGCCCCCGTAGTAATCGCACGGGGAATAGAATTTTTCCCTGCACAGGGGCTGTACAGCACGGGTTCGAACCAGTCTTTGTGCCTGATGATTCGGCGGCCGAGTTTTTCATGGTATTCAGCCCTTGAAAACGCGGGAATGCAAGTGCCCCGTGCCGAGTCGTTTAAACACTCACGGTTGAACCTGTCCGGAAAAATCTGATAGACAATTCCGTGTCTGAACCAACTCGGAGTTTCAAAATCGCGCGCAAAAACCGTTATCTGATAATCGGGAGGTGTCTCCCATGCAGGGTAAAACTTTCCGATGCCGCTGCGGGTTTCGGGCGCGCCGTAAAACAGCCGCGTCGTTTCCCCGCCGTCATGTTCCGGAGCAACATCAATGATGAAATAATACCATATCAACTGCGGTTCGGCAGGAGCAGTGATATTGAACGAAAAGCAAAAGCCCCCATCCCCTTCAAGCGGCAGCGAGCGCAGTTTTTCGCATGAACAAGGGGAGATTTTTTCTGCCGGAATGAGCAGTTCTTTCCCGTCGGCCCACAGCCGCAACGATGCACGCGCCCGCGCCGCATCGCGCCCGGAGAGATAAATGCACAAAGCCGCTTCCCCGCGGCATTTCAATGCACCGTGCGGAAAGCGGCAGTCAAGCAATCTTGAATTGTGATATGCAAAAAGGTTCATTCGTCAGACATTGAAACGGAAAACGATTATATCGCCGTCCTGAACAACATAATCCTTGCCTTCGGAACGAACAAGACCCTTTTCCTTGCAGGCCGCCATGCTGCCCTGTTCAATGAGCGTTTCATAGGGCACAACTTCCGCACGGATAAACCCGCGCTCGAAATCCGTGTGAATTTTACCCGCCGCACCGGGAGCTTTTGTTCCCTTTGTTATCGTCCATGCACGAACCTCGTCCGTCCCCGCGGTCAGGAAGCTGATGAGTCCGAGCAATTCGTAACTCTTTTGAACAAGCTTGTCCAGGCCGCTCTGCCCAATGCCGAGATCCTCGATAAAAGCCGCCTTTTCTTCATCCGTAAGCTCGGAAAGTTCCTCTTCAACCTTTGCGCATACGGTCAGCGCAGCCGCGCCTTCTTTTGCGGCTTCGTCATAAAGTTTCTGTACGGCAGGCGGTTCATTGCCGATTTCATCTTCGGCTATATTCGCGGCATAGATAACGGGCTTTGTGGTCAGGAGGAAAAGTTCGTCCGCCGCAGCGCGCTCATCGTCCGTAAGTTCCATGCTCCGCACAGGCTTGCCGGAATCCAAATGCGCCTTAATGCGTTCAAGAAATTCAATTTCGTGAAGGTACTTTTTATCTCCGCTTTTTGAATTTTTCTTTGCTTTGTCAATGCGGCGTTCAATCGTTTCAAGGTCGGCATAGATAAGCTCAAGATTAATTGTTTCCATGTCGCGAACAGGGTCAACCGAACCGTCAACATGAACAATATTTGAATCTTCAAAGCAGCGGACAACATGAACTATCGCATCCACTTCGCGAATATGCGCAAGGAATTTGTTTCCCAAACCCTCGCCGCGATATGCGCCGCGAACAAGCCCCGCAATATCAACAAAACGTATTGTTGCGGGAACAAGGCTCTTCGGATGATACATCTCGTTCAATACTTCCAATCGTTCATCGGGAACGTTGACAATGCCGACATTGGGTTCAATTGTGCAGAACGGGTAATTCGCAGCCTGTGCGCCCGCCTTGGTGATAGCGTTAAAGAGCGTGCTCTTGCCGACATTGGGCAAGCCGATAACTCCGAGTTTCATTCGTTTCGTATCCTTTCATGAAAAAGCCGAATCACCCGCCTGTGCATATTCCGCCCGCAGGAAGATTCGGCTTTATTATACCATTAATACCGAGTTTCTTCAATATCCCGAAAATCAATTCCAAGTATTATTCCATTGCAAATGTTTTTATGAAAATCGTCTCCGGTGCGGCAATTCGGCCGAACTCGAAAGCGCGGTTTGCAATTGCCGTAACACATCCCGCCCCGCCTGCGTATTATGGGGGTGACGGCGGGAATCGCCGCAAAAAATCAAGGAGGCAACAAATTATGTGTAACGGTTTCGGCAACAATTGGTGGTGGATCATCATCCTTCTGCTCCTCTTCGGCAACGGAAACACCTGCGGCTGCGATAACGGCTGCGGCTGCGACAACAACAACTGCGGATGCGGCAACAATTGGTGGTGGATTATCATCCTTGCCCTGCTCGGCGCATTCGGTGAAAACGGTCTCGGCTGCGGCTGTGACAACAACAGCTGCGGATGCGGCAATAACAACAGCTGCGGCTGCGGCTGCTGACAGAGAATAAAGCTCTTATATCCCGAACGCGGGATTAAATTAAACCGCCGTGCGAATTGCGCTGTCGCCGAATAATGCCCTGCGCGCGGCGCAATCCGTGCAGTGCCGACAAATAAACAATGCCGCAATGCGGAAGAAGGTCTGTCTCAGTCCTTTCTTCCGCATTATCGTTTCGACACAAAAATACAAAAATATAACCGTAAAAGCCATTGTTCCCCGCTTGAATTCTCCGCAGTATGCTGTTATACTCGACGTTAAATTCGGAACACCTCCACGCCCCGCGCAAAATGCGGCAGCCCTGTTCCGAAGCCTTCATCTTCCCTCCGAAAGGACAAAAACATGAAGAAAGCAAAAAAAACAAATAAATCCGAATTTTCAAATAAAAAGATTTCGACGGCGAAAACGCCCTGCAGCGGATCCGCTGCCGTTCACGATGTTGAATCTGCCGACAGCAAAAGCGGAAACACAGCCGTGACCAATCCCGAAGAGCTGCTGGACTTTGCCGTTGCGGTGGCCGTCCGGCTGCAAAGCTGCGGCGCGGAAACATACCGTGTTGAGGAAACCGTCGTGCGCATCATTGAAGCATACGGCATAGACAAATCCGACGTTTTCGTAATACCCGGAAGTATTTTTGCCGGACTTGAGGACGAAAACGGGCAGGTTTACTCCAAGATTCGCAGAGTTAAAGACATCGACACGGTTCTTGACGGCGTTGAGATGTACAGCGCATTCTGCCGTCGGATCTGTGCGGAAACGCCGCCGGTTCGTCAGGCGCGGCAGCTTTTGCGTGAAACCGAAAAAAGCATACGCAAATACAAACTGCCGATTGCGTATCTCGGCTACTTTCTTATTGCGGCGGGTTTTGCTGTGTTTTTCGGCGGAACGCTGCGTGACGCTCTCGGTTCCGGGCTCTGCGGCATTGCGGTCGGGCTTTGTATTCAGGGCATGGGTTTTTTGCACGCCAACCCGTTCTTCAAAACCTTCGTAGGCGGGTTTGTGCTTGCATTTGCCGCATATTCCCTCACCGTATTGGGTCTTTGCGACAATGCGGATGTTGTTTCAATCGGAGCAATAATGATACTTGTTCCGGGCTTTCTTTTTACAAACAGCCTTCGAGATATTATTTACGGGGACACTCTCTCAGGCATCAACCGCCTTGTTCAGGTCGTCATCATTGCAATCGCGCTTGTTGTCGGCACAAGTGCGGCATTCGGGCTTTCACGTCAGATTTTCGGCACAATTGCCGGAAGTCCGCAGCTTGTTGAACACAGTCTTGCCGTGCAATGCATCGCCGGAATGGTGGGAACTCTCGGATTCGGCCTGTATCTGAACATGCACGGCAGCGGCATTCCCTATTGCCTCGTCGGCAGCATTATCTCATGGGTGGTTTGCTGCCTTTGTATGCGTGCAGGCATCGGCGAAGCAACAAGCTATCTTATTGCTGCCGCCGTTTCTTCCGCATATGCCGAAATCATGGCGCGTATCCGCAAATTCCCGGCGATAGCTTATCTCATGGCGGCACTTGTGCCTTTGATTCCCGGTGCCGGACTGTACTACACAATGGATTTTATTTCCAGAAGCCAAATGAACGAGGCGTGGGCCAAAGGATCGGCAACCGCCGCAATTGCAGGCGCAGTCGCCGTGGGTGTGCTGCTTGTTTCAACCGCGTTCCGCATGTGGGGCGTGTATAAAAAGAAAAGAGCTGCGGCAAAGTGCGGCACGCAAACCGACAGCAAATAATCTTCAGTTTCGCTTTCCGTTTAAAAATGCTGAGAAATACAAACCGAGTGACTTTCGGCACAGCTGTCGGTCACTCGGTTTTGTCTTTTTTTATTACCTTGTTTACATTTTGTTCGTTTATGTTTGCGGCATGATTATGTTCAGTGTCTGCTGAGCAATTTTTGCATATCCTGCGGCAATTCGGCTTTTATGCAGAGTTTTTCTCCGCGCAGCGGGTGAACAAACTCCAGCCTATATGAATGCAGTGCCGGCCGCCCGATAAGCTCCGGCTCCTCTGTTCCGTAGAGCCAATCGCCTGCAAGCGGATGCCCGACGGCCGCCGCATGAACGCGTATTTGATGTGTCCGCCCCGTGCGAAGTCGGAATTCGACAGGAATAAGCCCGCTTTTGTTTTCATATCTTTGAGCATCGTTTTCTTTTTTTATAACGATGTTTTCAGCCTGTTCGTTTTTCTCCGCCGCAAATCCGCGGCAGCCGTTAAATCCGTAATCTTTCAGAAGGCGAAAATCCGTGATCGCCTCCGCACCGCACGGGTCAATGACGCGCCGCACGGACGGGCCGTCCTCCCGCTTTATGGGCATGTCAACAGTTCCCGTGTTCGCCCCGAGCCAACCGTGACAAATGCCGATGTAAAAACGCACATAGCTGTCCGTATGCAGGCAAGCCGATAAACGTTCGTGCATGTAACCGTTTTTTGCAATCGTCATTACACCCGTCGTGCCTCTGTCAAGCCTGCTCACGGGATGAAAAAAACCTTCGTCGCCGTAATACTCATTTACCGCAAGCTCAATCGACGGCACGGAATCATCGTATCGCGATCCGTGAACCGCTGCACCGGCGGGCTTGTTGATAATCAGCAGATCCTCATCCTCAAAAAGCACTTCAAACGGCAATTTTCCGCATCGCTCCGGACAAAAGCCTATCGCCGCCGCTATAATATCTCCTTCTGCGGCGCGGACGTTTGAAAACACCTTCGCTCCGTTAAGAGTAATTCCGTTTTCAACCCGCTTCAGCCGCGCAGCAAGCCCCCCCGAAAGCTGCATCTCGTTCCTGAGCAAACTCTGCACGCTTCTCCCCGCTTCGGCTTCGGAAACACGGTGAGTCAAAAAGCGCGGCTTGGCTCTTTGCGGCTTGCCGCACTCGCAATTCTGATTTTTATAATCGTTTATGTTCATCAATTTTTCGAGTGCGCTCCGAGGCTCCTGCGGTCAGCCGCCATGCCGCACGGCTGCGCACCAAAGTGCAGTATCGATTTACATTTCTCTGCGGTTTTCTATGGAACGGAGCAGGGTAACTTCATCGATGTATTCGAGGCTGCCGCCGATAGGTATTCCGTAAGCAATGCGCGTAACGCGGACGCCGAGGGGTTTGAGCAGCTTTGCGATGTAGTTTGCGGTTGTTTCGCCTTCAACATCCGGGTTGGTTGCAAGGATAACTTCCTTAACTTTTTCACACTCGATGCGCTTGCAAAGTTCGTTTATTCGAAGCATCTCCGGTCCTATTCCGTCCATTGGGGAAAGAACGCCGCCGAGAACATGGTACCTTCCGTGATATTCACGCATACGCTCCATAAAAATAACATCGCGCGCATCTTTAACAACGCACAGGGTGTCAGAGCTGCGTTTCGGATCGGAGCAGATCTCGCAAACCTCATTTTCCGTATAGTTACCGCAGATAGGGCAAAAATGAACAAGCCTGTGCGCATCCTCAATCGAATTCGCAAGGGCTGCTGCATCCTCATCGGGAAGGGAGATAATATGGTAAGCAAGCCGTTGTGCTGTTTTGATGCCGATTCCGGGCAGGCGGTTGAGCCGCGAGATAAGTCTGTCGAGACTTTCCATTTTGTTCTGCCGAAGAATCAGAAGCCGAAGCCGCCGAGATTTCCGAGACCGCCGGTGACTTTTGACATTTCCTTTTCCATCGTTTCGTTAGCAAGGCGAACGGCCTCGTTCACTGCGGAAAGGATAAGATCCTGAAGCATTTCAACATCATCCGGATCCACTGCCGCCGGGCTGATTTCGATGGATTTGAATTCTTTGTTGCCGTTCACAACGACTTTGACCGCGCCGCCGCCGACACTTGCTTCAAAATCGGTGTTGCCGACTTCCTCCTGAACGCGGGCAACTTCCTGCTGCATCCGCTGTGCCTGACGCATAAGCCCCTGCATGTTGCTTGCGCCGGTGTTGAATCCGTTAAATTTTCCCATTGTTTATACCTTTGCTTCTGCCGCTGCAAAAGCTCCTTTATATTATTTTAAATGAAACGTGCCGAACCGTTTTGATCCGTGTTTTTCTGACGAAAGCCGCATTAAATCGGATAGCCGGAATTTTGCGGTTTCGGCAAATTCCGATTGAATTTTGCAGACGGAGCCGTTTCGGGCAAACAAGTCGAAACAGCTCCGCCGAAAGTGCGAATTTACGTCTGCATCAGCACTTCATAAGATATGCGTTAATGAACGATTCAATGTCGCCGTCCATAACAGCCTGAATATTGCCGGTCTCCTCACCCGTGCGATGATCCTTGACCATTGTGTAGGGTTGGAAAACATAGCTGCGAATCTGGCTGCCCCATTCGATTTTTTTCATTTCACCCTTAATATCCGCCATGTGTTCCATGCGTTCGCGTTCCTTGATTTCAAGCAGCTTGCCGCGGAGCATACGCATTGCGGTTTCGCGGTTTTGAATCTGGCTGCGTTCGTTCTGGCACTGAACAACGACGCCCGTCGGGAAATGCGTTATGCGGATTGCGGAGGATGTTTTGTTAACATGCTGTCCGCCTGCTCCGCTCGAACGATAAGTATCAACACGGATATCATCGGGATTTATCTCAATATCACCCGCATCATCGTCAAGAATCGGAGTTACATCCAGCGAGCGCCTGCACCGGCATGAAGGCTGAGAACGGCATTTGCATTGTCGTACGGCCCGCGGAGCATCGTGTCGATGCGGAACTCTTCAACCTTATGCAGAAACTCCTTAAGCTCCGCCTGTGCTTCAAGCGCGGTTTCCTCGTCATCTTCTTCCTCTGCCATATCAAACAGGGTTGAGACGTCCTCGCCGGTTGTTTCAAGCTTGCGATATTTGTCAAGCTTTGCGTGAATCGCTTTTATGCGTTGATTGACCTTGTTTGCATTTTCAACATCGTTCCAGAAGCCGTCCTGAGCCATCTGCTCCTCAAGCTCCTGTTTTTCCTTTGCAAGCCCTGCAAGGTCAAAGGGATTCACCCGCCTGCTTAAGGGCTGCAATGGCTGCCGTCAACTGTTGACGATATTCGTCGAGTAGAACCATTGTGTATTTCCTTTCGATAAAATAAATTATTATTGATAACCAATTGATTGACGCTTCGCGGATCCGAATTACATCCTTTCGGGCGCTTCAAGCCCGACAAGGAACAGACCTGTGCGAATGGCGGTGCGTGCGGCTTCGGTGAGCGCAAGCCTTGCGTTGCGAACGGCCGTATCATCATCCATAATGCGGTTGTCGTAGTAGAACTTGTTGAAGCACGAACAAATATCTATAACCGCACGGGAGATAAGGTAGGGTTCGTATTTTTCCGCCGCCTGTTTAATGCAGCCCGGCAGTGAATCTATTGCGCGAAGCAGCGCGGCCGAAGCTTCATCCGAAAGCACCGAAAAATCGATGTTTTCGGCATCGAATCCATCCGCCTTGCGCATTACGGAGCATGCACGTGCATAGGTGTATTGCGCATAGGGACCGGTTTCGCCGTCGAAATTGAGAGATTTTTCCCAAGAGAAGGTGTAATCCTTTATCCTGCCGTTATAAAAAGCACGCCGAAAACGAGTGCACCGACGCCGACCTGCCGCGCAACCTCCTCCTTGTTTTCAAGGTTGGGACTTTTTTGCTTGATAATTTCAAGCGTTTTTTCAATCGAGGCATTCAAAACGTCCTCAAGGTAAACAGCATTGCCTTTGCGTGTGGAGAAAGTCATATCCTCCATGCTGACCATGCCGAAACTGACATGAACGCAATCCTTTGCCCAATCGTAGCCCATAAGCTCAAGCACCTTGAAAATCTGGCGGAAATGCAGGCTCTGCTGATAGGCAACAACGTACAGTGACTTATAGAAATCGTAAGTATTCTTGCGATATTCCGCAGCGGCAATGTCGCGGGTTGCATAAATGGTGCTTCCGTCGCTCTTAAGGATTATGCAGGGCGGCATATCATATTCGGAGAGATCGACAATGGTCATGCCGTTGTCGATTTTTGTAAGCCCCTTATCCTTAAGCTCCTGCACAACAGCAGGCATTTTGTCTTCGTAGAAGGCTTCGCCGTTATAGCTGTCGAATGTTACGCCCAAAAGGTCGTAGACCCGCGCAACATCCTTGAGCGTCAGCGTTTTGAACCACTGGAAAAGCTCCCATTCATGCGGTTCGTGCAGCTCGATGCGGCGGAATGCGGCACGTGCTTCATCCTCAAGAGAGGGGTCTTTTTCGGCCTCCTCATGGAATTTGACATAGAGTGCAACAAGTTCGCGGACGGAATTGCCGTTTTCGATTTTTTCTCTGTCGCCCCATTTGTCATATGCAACGATCATTTTTCCGAACTGCGTTCCCCAATCACCGAGGTGATTGATGCTGACGGTCTTGTAGCCCAAATGGTCAAAGATACGCCTGAGCGAATTTCCGAGAACCGTTGTTGTGATATTGTGGATACCGAAGGGCTTTGCGATGTTTATGGAAGAATAATCCAAGCAGATATTCTTTCCGCTGCCTTCGGTTGAAGCACCGTAGCCGTCGCCTTCGGAAAGAACCCTTTGAATGACGGTTCGGGCGAATGCGGATTTGTCCGTAAAGAAGTTCAGATAGCCGCCGGCTGTCTCAATGCGGGAAAAACCCTCAATTTCGCCGAGATTCCGGGCAAGCTCCGCGGCAATTGCCGGGGAGCTTTTCTGAAAGTTTTTGCAAGCTTGAAGCAGGGCAGCGCAAAATCACCCATTGCGGGGTTCGGCGGAGTTTCAAGCATATCGCCGATCTGTTCGGCAGTCATGCCGCAGGCATTGCTGAGAGCGGCGCAAAGGTTTTGTTTGAAGTCCATGTGGATACCTCTTGTCGGAAATACGCTGATGCATTAAACAGAACCAGCGTTCGTTTGTTGTGATGCAGCGCCCGCTGTGTCTGCACGCAGGCGGCATCCGTGCATTCGATCGGAGCAGATTGCGGCTGTTCGGTGAAAAAACTTTGAACTTTAAGCAAAAATAAGCCGAACCGCCGTCCCCGGATCAAAATTCCGTTATATTCCGTATTATACCATAAACAATTTCTGTTGCCAACACTAAAATTCTTTGATATAATAAAGGGGCTATGGATAAAAAGAAACGAAAAGTATATACTCCTGCCGAAAAAAGGCGCAGAAACCGCCGTCACAACGCCATTGTGACGTCAATCGCCGTTGTGCTGATGCTTGCGGGTATCATTATTATCGTGAGCGACACGACGTTTTTCTTTGACGATGCCGGGCGTTGGATACGCCGCAACATATTCGGAGAAGTATTCGAAACGATTCCGCCTTTCCCGACAGGCAGCCCGAGCAAACCGAGTGATCCGGATGACCCGAACAATCCTCACGTCGGGCCGCAGGGCAGTCTCGTTCCGCGTCCGACGTTTTCGCCGGACGAAACGCCCCTGCCCGAAAATGTTACGGAAGAACCGTTCATTTACGATTATGCGCCCGAATGCGTTTATTTTCCGCAATATGATATAACCTGCCCCGTGGATCCCGTCGGATACAATTGGCGCGGCGAAATGGCAACCGTACGTTCTCCGTTCCGTGCCGGATGGCTCAAATACAGCGGGGATCCCGTAACAGGCGGCAACGTTATCCTTGCGGGGCACAATCGATACAGCGGCAAACTCGGTTATTTTTCCGTTGTAAAGGATAAATTGCAGCCCGGGGATCAGGTCATTGTCAAAATGCAGAACGGCGAATACGCTTATTATATCGTTGAAAGCATTAACCAATACCACTATCAGCATGTTCCGTGGGAAGTCATGCAGCATGACGGCGAATCAAGATTGACGCTCATCACCTGTCTCGGCGACTTTAGCTCTTCCGCCGGAACAAGTATGCACCGCGTTGTTGCTGTATGCAGACCCTACACCGGTGAGTAACAGCGGCGGATACGTCAAAGCGGTTCAATTCGTCCGAAATCAAAAGGCGATAAGCTGCCCCGAAATTTCGAGTGCGGCATTATCATAAAAATTTACCAAAATCAAAATCAAAACGGCGCAGCGAATAATGTGCGTCGGCGAAAAATTCAGGAGGTACACCTATGTCCGGACATTCCAAATGGGCAAACATTAAAAACAAAAAGGAGAAGACCGACTCTCAAAGAGGTAAGGTTTTCACAAAAATAGGCAGAGAAATTGCAATCGCCGTTAAAGAAGGCGGCAGCGACCCCGCAAATAACTCAAAACTCCGCGATGTTATTGCAAAAGCAAAGGCAAGCAACATGCCCAACGACAACATCTCCCGCTCCATCAAAAAGGCGGCAGGCGAACTCGGCTCCATTAACTACGAAAGCGGCACTTACGAGGGTTACGGCCCCGGCGGCGTTGCAGTCATTGTTGAAGTTCTGACTGACAACCGCAACCGTACCGCTGCGGAAATCCGCCACCTGTTTGACAAATACGGCAACGGCATGGGCAACTCCGGCTGCGTCGCCTGGATGTTCGACAAGAAGGGTCATATCGTCATTGAACGCAGCGCAAAAATCGATGAGGAAGAACTCATGATGGCTGCTCTCGATGCCGGCGCTGACGATTTCAATGCACAGGACGACTGCTTTGAAGTCTTCACTTCGCCCGCCGATTTTTCTGCCGTTCGCGAGGCTCTTGAAGCCGCAGGCTACACCTTCCTCTCCGCCGAACAGGATATGATCCTCCAACACCGTTGATGTCAACGATCCCGAAATGATCGCAAAAATCGAACGTATGCTCGATATGTTCGACGATAACGATGATGTCCAAGAAGTGTTCCATAACGCAATCCTCCCCGAGGAAGAGGACGAAGACTGAGCCTGACTGAGGATTCGGTCAATAATCAAACAGCTGCTGAACTGTTGTTCGGAACGTTAAAGAGCCGCGCCAAAAGCCGGGTGTCCGTAAAACAGTTTCAGTCCCGGCAGTAATGTCTGCCGGGACTATTCTTGCATATATTGTAGCCGTATGATATGATTAAACAGACCGATAAACTTGAATTTGACGGAGATTAGATATGCTTGAAAAGATGGCTGATTTTTTTGAAAATAGATTAGATGGATACGATGAACATATGATGACCAATATTGAAGCGGCGGACGAGTTCTATCCCTTTACGGCGAAGCAGTTGCCGACTACCGAAAACTGCCATATACTTGATTTGGGATGTGGCACAGGATTGGAGTTGGAAAAATACTATCTGCTAAATCCATCTGCAAGCATAACAGGTATTGATTTGTCACAAGGAATGTTATCGACTCTGAAAAAGAAATTTGCCGACAAAGATATTACTTTGATTTGCGGTTCCTATTTTGATGTGCCTTTTGGTATGTCCTTGTTTGATAGTGCGGTATCGGTGGAGAGTTTGCACCATTTCACAAAGGCAGAAAAAGTCCCTTTATATACCAAACTGCGTAGAGCATTAAAAAGACGGTGGATATTTTGTACTGACGGACTACTTCTCTATGACTGATGAAGAAGAACAGATGCACCGACAAAACTTGAGTGAATTGAAAGCAGAGCAAGGAATTTCAGATGATGAGTTTTACCATTACGACACTCCCCTTACTGTAAAACACGAAACAGAAGCACTTCTTGAAGCAGGTTTTTCTTCCGTAGAGGTGCTGAAAAATTGGGGTGCGACTTATACCATAAAAGCAGTTAAGTAAATTCCAATTTGTTGAACTGATAAAGAGCGCACTTCTATACAGAGGCAAGCCCTGTATCGTGCGCTCTGCGAACAGCCCGGACATTTGAATGTCCGGGCTGTTTTGCGTCACTTCGTTCCGAACAAGGGGTTGCACCCCTTGCGCCGCGAAAGCAGCTGTACCCATAATGAAAAGGCGTGACTTTCGCGGTCACGCCTTTCCTGTTTTACTGTCTTACGAACACCGCCCGAAGCGCGGCTCTTTTGATTAAGCGGGAGTTGAAAACGCACTGCGGTGTCCGATGCACGGGAGCGTGTTTTTAATTTACCGCATTATCTTCTTAATGCCTTTTTGCAAAATCATATCTCTTCTTGTATAAGTTATCTCCTGTTGCGTCATACAAATCTTTCCATATTGACATCGCTTCTTTAAGGCATTCTTTCTGTTCGTCTCTTTCCTTTCCCTGCAATGGAAGTGCACCAAGTCTGTATAACGAACTTGCAAGAGCGTCTTCATCAAACGGTCGAGTCCCGAGCTTAACGTTGGTGCGGCAGATCTCAAGCGATTGTCTGTACAGCAATTCAGCTTCGCGATAATTGTGTTTAAGCTCTGCTATATGACCGATCTGTTCATAAGAAACACTCATATTGTACTTAAGTTTGCCGTCATCGGGCGAAGCTATGAGAAGTTCTTCGGTTATCTGCATTGCCATTGTATAGCATTGCAATGCTTCATCAAGTTTTTCCATCTGCTCTTTCGCCGTGCCGAGTTTCGTGAGCGTGAATGCATGGTCACGCATAAACATTCCGTTCACATCGGCCATTTTATGAATAATCATACATTATTTAAACAGATTTGTTTTTTGCAGATACACTGAGAAAAGTTGTGCCTGCATTCGTTAAAAACTCATTGTGTTCGCTTCCGAACACCGGATTGCTCAAGTTTTTTGCATTAACAGACCCGCAGCTGATTTTGGAGAAGTGCTGACTCAAGCTGTTTTTGCAAAAGATACAAAGTCAGGCTCTTTACGAAAAAGCTTAAAAAGAACATTCAAATACAAATGTATTATAACATACTTAAGCGTTAAAAGCAAATACACGTATGATATATTCATAATGTTTGTTTCATCATCAACTCCCGTCACCCGGTACTTACCTAATCGCGCCGCATATGGTATAATAAGCTGAAAACATTAATCAGACCGCGAAAGGACGCTTTCGGGCAGCCGAGAGCCACGGGTAACGGAATCATGCTTATGGATGCAAAGGGATCATCAGGCGCACGGAGGCTGCGCGGAGTCGATATCAACATTATGGAATCCATCGAGGACTGCGCTCTCGGCAACGGAGGGTTGGGCAGGCTTGCGGCATGTTTTTGACAGCGCGGCGACTCACGACCTTCCGCTTGACGGATACGGCATCCACTACAAATTCGGTTTTTGTTTAAGCAGAGTTTTTTGAACGGCTTTTCAGGTTGAACGTGCGGACGATTGGCAAAAAGCAGGAGATCCGTGGAGCCGCAGACGCGACGATAAAACCATTGTTGTTGAATTCGCGGACAGGCGCGTTCTCGCCGTGCCCTATGACATGCCTGTAATCGGCTTCAACACTTCAACAATCGGCACTCTCCGCCTGTTTCAGAGCGAAGCGGAAGAATTTTGCCGCGTTTGAGGAATACGCGCTTTCCGTCCGCGAAAAGAATGCCGTTACGCGTGTGCTTTTATCCCAACGACAGCACATACGAGGGTAAACGCCTGCGCCTGAAGCAGCAGTATTTCCTTTCCGCCGCATCGCTCGGCGACATTCTCCGCCGCCACAAGCGTGTTTTCGGCACGGTTGATAATTTTGCGGAGATGAACGCAATACAGCTTAATGACACGCATCCGACGGTCAGCATTCCGGAGCTTTGGACATTGCGCGGCGCACATTCAGCTACACAAACCACACGCTCATGAGCGAGGCTCTCGAAACATGGGATTGTGAGCTCTTCCGCAGCGTTATTCCGAATATTCTCGATATCATCTTCCGCATTAACGATGCGCTGCACCGCGAACTGACGTCCCGCGGGCTGCCGCAGGAAAAGATAAACTCAATGTACATCGTTGCCGACGGACGGATTCACATGGCAAGGCTTGCAACCTTTGTTTCCTCATACGTCAACGGCGTTGCGCAGATCCATTCCGGATTGCTGCGCACCGAAGTGCTTAAGGATTGGTACGATGTTTATCCCGAACGCTTCCAAAACAAAACAAACGGCGTGACCCAGCGCCGCTTCCTCGGGCTTTGCAATCCCGCACTTTCCACACTTATCGGGGAGCCGCATCGGCTACGGCTTTATGACCGACCTGTACGAGCTTAAAAAGCTTGAACCCCTGATCGACGATGAACTGATTCGGGGTTTCATTGCCGTCAAACGCGAGGCTAAGCGCAAACTCTCCGATATCATTCTTCAAAAGGAGGGTGTTGAAATTCCTCCGGAGTTCGTTTTTGATATTCAGGTGAAGCGCATGCATGAATACAAACGGCAGCTTATGAACGCACTGAGCATTGTGCATATCTATCGCGAGCTTAAGGAAGGACGGCTTTCCGATATGCCCCCCGCCGCATTCATCTTCGGTGCAAAGGCGGCTCCGGGTTACATAATGGCGAAGAACATCATTAAAATTTACAACTCCTTTGACGGGTGATTGGCGCAAACCGGACTATTATTTCAATCTATATGACCAGAAAGAAAGCTATATCGAAGCAAAGCTCCGTGCAATTTATGATACGTATGGATGAGCGGGCATTTGCGCGAAAATGCCTTTTGCGAACACCGCAAATCGGCAAGTTCTCAAGCGACAGAACACC
>VOFD01002213.1_pt1 | contig 47869 bp, 49 predicted proteins | sample 5384101 | NCBI WGS metagenome assembly VOFD01 (sample SAMN12384723, study PRJNA508395) | human gut metagenome | isolation source: healthy gut C | host: Homo sapiens
GGTATATTTCAGACTCATGTTCTCATACTCCTTTCAGGCAATAAAAAGCCCCACGCCGCACTGTCATAAAGACAGGCTGACGCAGGACATGAAGAAGCCGCGTTGAAGGAGCCGCATCCACCAGCAGATGTAGTTTCTTCAACAACCAAAATATTTTTTTCGTATCTTAAAGCAGCAAATTGCTGTCCAATATATTTGTTCATAGCGGCACCATTTATTCTGAGCGTAGTTTTATATCTTATTATATCACAGCACCCCTTCAATGAAAATATTTTGTTGGAAATGCTAATGAAAAATTTTTGTGAATTTGTTAAGGCGCAGGGGCTGTTATCTCCATAGTGTCTGGATGGATCAGAGTGATTACCTTTCCCTGATGTAAGGCATAGTTGACTGTCTGTGATGTACCTGAGCGCAGCTTTTTCTGATTATCAAACACACCGATAATGTACTCTGCATGATCGACCATATAGTAATTTCTTTTTTTATAACTGGAAACATCCGCAGAATGTGAAATAACAATGGAATCGTTTGCGTTTTGGATCAGCTTTTTCAATCTATGTCTACTCTGATCCGGCCATTTAGAGTCATAACCGATGAAGGGAACTACGCGGTAGAAAGTAGCCCATGCAGCTTCCTCATAGGGGTGTACAAAAAGAAGCCAATGCTCAATGGAATGGTCAGCAGAAGAACAAGAGAAATCGCCAGAGCCTCTGAACCGGTGAAATATTTGAGAACCAGAAAACCCTCGGCATACAGTGGCACCGAACAGAGCAGCTCCCAGCCAATGAAGCTGAAATCCAGACAGAACAGCCGCCATTTGTTGCCATTCATGATCCGCCGGGATTCTGTGATCGCTTCATTTGCGGTCAGCGAAGGATGCTCGGGACATGATGTAAGGTGTCATCGCATAGCTGTATGTTTTCACGATTCCCGGAATCACCAACAGCAGCGACCAGAGGGCGATGTACAGACCCTGCAGGAATTTCATGCAGAAGCCATCCCACAGACGGTCTTTCTGAGAGAACAAGTCCGAGATGGCAGCATCATTTCCATCTACAAGGTTCAGATTAAAATGAGCATATCCCAGTTGAACTGCACCGCCCACGATCAGTTGGAGGACTGCCCACAGAACAATGCCGGCAAGCAGAACAGCAAGCAGCCGACCGCCGTTGGGCTGGGAGAACAGTTCAAAATGGATGTCCTTTGCCTGATTGGAATTGGATACGGCACTGTTGGAACTGCTCACAATGGTAGCACCGAGCGCACTGGCGGCAATACCTGTCAAAACAGCAGTTTTCCATTTTCCGCGCAGGGCATCGAGAGCGAGCATACGATAGTCGGCAGATACTTTCATAAAAGCAACCTCCTGTCTGAAAACGGCAAGGATTTGTGAAATAGGAAGATGATATGCCACTTTAATTTAGATACGTTTGAAAAGCTGAAAAAATTGCAGCATGAATGAAAAAGAGGCTGTTACACCGGTTTTATCCTTGTGCAACAGCCCCTTCCTTTACTTCAGCAGCTTGTCCAGTTCATCATATTGCATTACTGGAGCTTTGCAAGGATTTCTTCAGCCGTCATACCGCTGGCAAGCAGCTTCTTCAGCACATCTTCTGCTTCGCCCTTCTTTGCTTCTTCTGCTGCTTTTGCTTCGGCGGCAGCTTTTTGTTTTCGGCTTTGGCAAGTTCCTTGGTGGCGGCTTTCAATTCTGCTTTCTTGGCTTTCAGCTGCGTCTTCAGATCATCGAGATTTGCAGTCAACGTAGCAACCTCAGATTCGATTTTCTCTTTTTTTGCGGCCTTTTCTGCAATGACTGCTACATAATCAACGCTGGCCTTTACAGTACGAGCCTTATTCTTGCTTCCCTTGGGTCTTGCCATAATAATTTCCTCCCATAAAGTGAAATAATTTGATACTTACAAGTATATTTCCAAATAGTCAGAATTGCAATAGGTAACATGAGCCGTCTTCAACTGCCAATGCAAATCTTATTCGGTATGCCCGAAGATCGTCGCAAATGTATTCCTTCAATGGTAACAATCATGGAGATTAGTGTTTATCTGGAGATTACCAAAGGATAAATAGAAGCAGTATTAAAGCCGTTCACCACGCAGATTTTCCAGCGTGGCGAACGGCTTTTTTGCTGCCCCTATATTTACAGGTAGGAGGAATCGAAGAAGTCTTTTAATGTAATTCCTAAACCCTGACAAATTCTTTCAATCGTCTCTACGCTTAACTGCCCTCCCCGACGGGCGGTGGTTTGAATCGTGGAGTACGATATTCCGCATTTCTTTGCCAACACACACAGATTCATATCACGCGCTTGTATCAAATCCTGAACACGTTTGATCGTATCCACGAAAACTCCTCCCATCTTTTTAGTTCAAAACTTTTCCAACAACCTCGAATCTTTGCTCTGGAGATATAAGGATCGGCGAATATTTGGTGTTAAGAGAAACCAAAACCGGTTGGTTGTGCACCACGCCATAGCTGTCGGTAAGGAACTCTGCTTGGGATTTGTCTGGGGTATGTTCATCGTTTTTTTTCAGATATCCACAGTCATCATATACGAATATCCCGATATCCCCGCACTTAAGTTCTTCGCAGCTCTTCCCCATACAATCTGTCCGTTATGATAGCGTGGCTCCATACTATCACCGCTAACGTATATCCCGAACTCAGCACCAGCCGGAACGCTACTGGCAGGCACTTGTATCTGCTGAAACATTTCACCTTCAAGAAAAGCTCCTAGACCTGCCGATACTGGCAAGCTCTGATACAGGCATCATTATGTAGTCGATTTCCGCGGGCTCTTCTGCGTCTGGCTGGTAGCGCCGGGATGCAATCAAGTCCATTTCGTACTCAGCGACTTTTTTTTGCCCGATGTCATTTAGAAGGGCGGGTTTCTGGAAGTTCTTTGTAAAGTAGGAAGGACCCTCCTTGATGTTCAATGCGTAGCAGATTGCAACTAGTTGGTAGATGCTAGGAGTGGTATAGCCTTTTTCCCATTTGCTGATTCCTTTATCACTGACATCGACGCCATAGTGACGGAGAAGTTCAGAGAAAGTTACAAGTGAATAGCCATTCCTTTTTCGTGTGCCTGCGAGAATCTGACCAACCTCATTGCTATCCCTCGCAGCGACTGCATCATAGCGCACTGTGGATGGGGCTATGTGCATTTTGGTGAGCGTGGTTTTCTTTTTCATAACAAGAACACTCCTTTGTGATCCGGTAGCTCTATTATAGTATAGAAAATATAAGAAATCAACAGGAAATCTCTAAAATGGAGACAAATGCGTAATTGACATCTCCATAAAGTGGGTGTATAATCAAACCAAATCCACAAATAACAGCCTTTTGGTGCTATTTTCGCATGGGATTGTGTTTGTTTGGCGTTTTTTTGCGAGGTGATACTATGAGAAAAGAAAATGTAAGATGTCCAATGTGCGGAACCATGAATTATGATGTGGATCTTGATGAAACCGGTGGCTGGACAAAATGCCGTCTGTGCAAAGCAGTGACCTGCTCTATGGATGAGTGGAAAAAACATACAGTGTCCGTTCCGCTGTTGAACGAAAAACAGCTCGTGGCACGCAGTATGATTCGCAAGTAATGCACGCCGTGTTTTGATAAATCCGCAAAAAGGAGGAATTCTGATGTGTGGTGATTACAACCTTCGCCGTGAGAAAAGATACGTCGAAGTGGACGTTCGTTTTACTCCTGACGGTAAGATCCGCCCTCTTGCCATAAACTATGACAAGGCTCACACTTATGGAATTGATCGTGTCTTGGCAGTCAAACACGGGACATCACGCCTAGGCGGAAAAGGTCACTGCTTCACCTGCCTGATTTGCGGTCAGAAGCGGAATCTTTGGCTTGAACAGGGCAAGTGGTTCGTGGAAGCCTACTGTTCCGTGCCGGAAAGCTGTGCTTCGTAATGGCAAAATACTTATCCCGCGCAGATCTTTCGCACATAGCGGGTAGGTATATCGACCAGTACTATACCCGTTTCGGGATCAGTAAAGATGACCCAGAACCCATTGACCCGGAACGGCTCGCAAGTTCTGTTCTTGGGCTGAATGTGAAAATGCTGCCGTTATGCAGCGATGGCAGTGTCCTAGGACTGACTGTTTTCCAGAAATGCGGTTTTACCGTAACCTTGGGGGACGGAACAAAGCTTGTAGAGGTGTTCATGCCGAAGGACGTCGTAATCGATTCCGCCCTTGCGGCAGACAGCTGCACCGGATGCCGGAATTTCACGATAGCGCATGAAGCGGCGCACCATATTCTGGCTGACCAGTTTCCGAACGACTACGGAAAAGCAGTCAAGTGCCGTGGGCACATTGCCTATCGGGAACGAAACGGACAGCCCTCATGGGAAGAATGGCAGGCGAACACCCTTGCAGCGAGCTGCTGATGCCAACATTTCTGATCAATGCCGAAATAGAACGTGCAGCGCTGTGCCTGCCAAATGGAATCCTGTACAAATCCGCATCGGACCCGAACTATGAAAGAATTCTGGAGATGGCTGCACGGATCGGGGGGTATCGTGGTCTGCGATCAGGATCAGATTACAGCAGATGCAGGTCATCAACGGAAAACCCATCCACTGCCATCCATTGGACGTCATTCGATTTGGAGAATAATATGACTTGGTCAAATTCTGCTTTTAGTAAACCGCTGAACTATACAGCAGGCACAATTCAGTTGGGTTTTGTCCGGCAAGCTTTTTTTAGCAACAGTTGACTTAGCCTACCGCAGACGCTGACTTTTTAGACAAACCACAATTTCAGGTAGCCTGTTCGTCCCGTATGAAACCGCACCAAATAAAAAGGAGCAGGCTTTATGTTTGTCAAGCGGCGAAATATCCGTAGCCTTCCAAATTTTCGATTCTTTTTACGACTTATCGAAAATTTGGAGGTTTACGATGTCTTTTAATAAAGGCTATGAGTTGAAGAAGTTTGAAGCACACTGGGAAAAGTTGCGCATCGAGTACGCAGCTGCGGGAATGACGAAAGAGGCCATCCAGAAGATGTACGATTATGACCGTCAGCAATTCAATTCGGAGCGTACCTTTATCGAGCGGACGCAGGAATTCACCGCTCCTGCGTATGAAAGCTCTGAGGAAGAAGCGTCGCCTTTGATGCTACGCTATCAGGATGCGATTACCGTGACAGATACTTACCACGAAACTAAAAGCCGTTTTGCATGGATTGGTGAGATTGAGAACGAGCAGTTGCTTACTGCACTCGAAACTTTGAAAACCGAAGATTTGGAAATCATCACCATGTACGCTTACGAGGGATACGACATCACTGAAATTTCTAAAGTCTACGGCGTATCTCGGCCCACTATTAGTATCAAAATCAAGAGAATTACTAAATTTTTGAAAAACTTCAATTTCAATGCTACGAATTGACCTTTCTCGTCGGCTACCAAGTGAGAGGACGATTTCCCAAGCGGCACCTGCCGCAGGGCGAAACGTCCGACCTCAGGGACCTTGAAAACTGAATAGTTCCGTCATCTGGTACTCCGATAATGATACTTCCGTAATTCGCGGCCCGGTCACAAAGCAGACGGGGTGGCTGAAATGCCAATGAAGCGGTACAAGTCCGCTGCCAGATGTTCATGCCCCACTCGCAGGGAGCCGAGGGCGAATATGCGAGACCTTTAATCATATTGATCCGGGAACTGTCGGGTACGTTCCACGCATCCGGCAGTTCCCCGTTTTTTTACGTATTCTTATTTATTCTTTACCCGAATATCCACTTTTGATACATAGGAGGACACTTTTATGGACGAGTTGAACCCCACGGTGCGCGAGCAGGAAATCTACGAGGAGATGGAGCTGACCCCTGAGATGGTCAAGTCCATCCGAACTCTCTGCGGTACCTGTCTGCGGCACTTTGTGGATGCAAAGGCTTTCAAAATCGCGCTTGTACCCAGCCCAGACCGGAGCATGGACACCTGCACCGTCTGCCAGATGCGGCGCGGCTACGATTATGTGGTCATGCACCGCTGACCCAACCATACCACCATACCTTGAACGAAGCCCGCTGTGGAACATCCGGCAGCGGGCTTTGCACATAACAACATGGAGGTACAATTTTGCAGCAAAACTGGAAATTCCAACGCGGAGACATCTTCTTCACTCATTTCGGGGCGAGCACCGGCTCGGAACAGCACGGTGACCGCCCGGCGGTCATTCTTCAGAATGACGTGGGCAATTACCACTCTCCGACCCTGATCGTTGCGACCATGACAAGCAAGGCGGAAAAGAAAGTAAACCAGCCGACCCACTGCCTGTTGGAAAACGCAGGGTTGAATATGCCGTCTGTTGTGCAGGCAGAGCAGATCTTCACCATCGACAAAAGCCGGGCACTGAAGTATCTGGGGCATCTGACCCCAGAGGAGATGCGCCGGGTGGATGATGCGGTTCGCATCAGCCTTGCGCTGAACCCTATGGGCAGCATCCAGCAGATAGAGCCTATCCGGCGCTCTACGGCGGTTTATGCGCCGCCTGAGGTGGTGGATGGCAAACCGCCTGTCTACCCCTATACGCCCATCCGGTCGTCCTTTGAGAACGCCGGAAGCATCGAGGAAATGATGCTGTACACCGAACTGCAATCCGCGGTTCATGCCATGATCCAGCGGCTCGAATATAGCTTCACCTTCAATCCCAGCCTGCTCACCAGCCCGAAGCGGAAGCAGCAGGTGACTGAGATCTTAGAGGAAGCCGAGAAGTACATTTGGAGAATGAGCTCTACCGTGTCAGCCGGGATAACCCCGCCAAGCTTCCGGGCTGGCGGCGGTACGTTTACCCCATCTACACCACCTACAACGGCAAGTGCAGGAAAGACGCACTGCCGATGAAGTTCTAAGCTCAAATATCTCCTTTGGCAAGTGAGATGGTCCCCGAAAAAGACCATCACACTTTACATATAGTATTTTTTACTGAATAATCGACATATTGAACTAGAAAGAGAGGACAGGAATGAGCGAGATCGCAGCCTGCACTTTGATTCAGGAAGAGCCTGACCGAAAGACGGAGAGGTATCTGACGATGTTCAAGGACTACCCGGATGTGGTGACGGTGGAGCATCTTCAGGAAAAATCACAACCTATACCAGCTATGAAAGAGCAATCGTTCACAAGATCGTCCCATATTTTGAACCGCTCCACTATACATTGCAGGATATGGAACAGCATCCCAAATACATCCAAGACTTCTACCAGCATGAGTTGGATCGTGGCCTTACGGCAAACACCGTCATTCACTATCACGCCAACATCCGCAAATGCTTGCAGTACGCTTTTCAAATCGGCATGATCCGTTCCAACCCGGCAGATCGCGTTGAACGTCCTCGTAAGGAAAAGTTCAAGTCGGAGATTTACAGCGGTGAAGAACTGGAGCAGCTTTTCAAAGCGATTCAAGGTGACCCTTCGGAGTTTGGCGTTATCATGGCTGCATTCTACGGCCTGCGGCGCAGTGAGAAATGGGATGCCATTGACTTTGAAAACAAGAAAATCAGCATTCAGCATACGGTTGTGACCGCAAAGGTCAACGGAACGCTAACAGAAATCGCACGAGATAAGACAAAAACAAAGTCGAGCTGCCGGACACTTCCCCTAATCCCTGCCTGTGAGCAGATGCTCAATAAAATGAAAAAGGAGCAGGAGCAGAATCGGAAGGTCTGCGGCAAAAGCTATTGCACCGATTATCTTGACTATATCTATGTAGACCCGATGGGAAAACGGATTCGGCCCGATTTCCTGAGCCAACATTTCCCGGATTTTCTGGTCGCACACCAGATGAAGCGTATCCGCTTTCACGATCTGCGCCATAGCTGCGCCAGTCTGCTCTATGCCAATGGCGTGAGCCTGAAGGAGATTCAGGAGTGGCTGGGGCACAGCGACATCAGCACGACAAGCAACATTTATACACATCTGGATTTCTCCAGTAAGGTATCTTCGGCGAATGCAATCGTCAATATCTTCCCAGAAAACGCCAAAGTATAAAAAATGGGCAAAAAAAGAAAAACAGCCTAAAATCTTTCGATCCTAAGCCGTTTTATGATGAAGTGCCGATGGTGGGACTCGAACCCACATGGTTTCCCGAACGATTTTGAGTCGTTTGCGTCTGCCATTCCGCCACATCGGCTTATATTCAATTTTGGGACATTAGTACCGGTTTCTGAAGATTGGAGGGATGTTCAGGAGGGATGTAAGAAATCCTGCTTCAACAAACTTTCAAAATTCAACGAATACTCGTGGATTTCTTGCACAGACACGAAAAATCACGAAGCGGATTTTGAGTCCCCCTCGTCTGCCATTCCGACACACCGGCTGATATGCAATTCAAAAGAACGTTACTATTATAGCGGATTCTGCGCACAAAATCAAGACTGAGTTTCCGGCGGAAACACGTGGACTGTTCCCGGGCAGAGCGGGCAGCAGACGGCCGGAAAACTGCACTCCCCAATTTGCGTCGCTTTGTGCGGCACAGTACGGTGTCTGATGAGGAAATTTGACAAAAACAAAGAGCTTACGTTGATTTTACAGGATCAAAACGACACATTCCGCACCGCAGGCTGCAAGGGGTGAAGATTGACGTATTCTGGTAAAAAATAGTATAATGTTATTCGTGAAGGAATGCCGTGCGGCCCAAAACGCGCGGTTTTGCAGCGGGGGATATGCGATGATGAGCAAGAAAAACAGAACACGCCAGCAGATGGAAGAGGAAATGCGCCAGCTCCGCAAGGTGTTCATGACGGTGCGCCTGATGAAGGCGGACGAGGTGCAGGGCGGCAAAAAGGGCAGCGCGCCCTGCTATGCCCAATGGCGGCGCAGCCGTCCGTGTGAAAACTGCGTGGCAAGGCAGGCGCTGGAAAAGAACACCCGGAAAACAAGGCTGGAATACTTTGGGCAGGAGCTGTACGAGATCACGGCCAGCTGTGTGCAGGTGGATGGCCAACTCTGTGTGCTGGAGCTGACCCGCAAGATCGACCGCAGCGTTCTGTTGGACCCGGAAAACGGTGAGCGGCTGCTCAACAGCATTACCGACGAGCGGGAAAAGCGCTACCGTGACCCGCTGACCGGTGCCTACAACCGCACCTATTATGATGAGAACTATCGCTACCGCAGCATTACCGCCGGTGTGGCGATGCTGGATATGGACGATCTGAAGTTCTCCAACGATGTTTACGGCTCCGGTGCAGGCAACAGCGTGCTGGAAACGGCGGTAAGCACCATCCGACGTGGCCTTTCGGAAAAAGACCGCCTGATCCGCTACGACGGCGGCAGGCTGCTTTTGCTGCTGCCGGACATCCGGCAGGAACAGCTCAGCCCGCGTCTGGAACAGATCCGTCTGCAGCTGCAGGCGGCCAGCGTGCCGGGCTACTCCCGCATCCGCATGTCAGCCAGCATTGGCGGCGTGTGGATCGACGACGAAAATGTGGACGATGCGGTGCAGCACGCGGAACGGCTGATGCACTATGCACGCATCCAGAAAAACACCGTGATCACCGAGCGTCAGCCGGAGCCGCACGCCCTGCAGCCCACCCACAGCCGCCAGAGTGTGCTCATTGTGGACGACTCGGCCATGAACCGGATGCTGCTCAGCCAGATGCTGAACAGCCAGTTCGACACTGCCGAAGCGGCTTCTGGCGAGGACTGCCTGCGCCTGCTGGAACAGAACCCCACCGGCATCTCCGTTGTGCTGCTGGATATCCACATGACCGGCATTGACGGCTTTACCGTGCTGGAAGCCATGAGCCAGCGCGGAATGCTGGAAGAGATCCCGGTCATCATGATCTCCAGCGAGGACAATGTGGACACGGTGCGCCGCGCCTTTGATCTGGGTGCGTCCGATTATATCAGCCGCCCCTTTGATGCAAGGGTGGTGTATCAGCGCATCATCAACACCATCCGGCTGTATGCCAAGCAGCGCCGCCTGAGCGCCATGGCGGCGGATCAGGTGTCGCAAAAGGAAAAGCGCAGCCAAATGATGATCGGCATTCTGAGCCGGGTGGTGGAGCGACGCAACGGCGAGAGCCGCACCCATGTGCAGCACATCAGCACCCTGACCGGAATGCTGCTGGACCATCTGGTGCAAAAGACCGAGACTTACCCCCTGACGCAGGAGATGCGCCGTACCATCAGCATGGCCTCGGTGCTGCACGACATTGGCAAAATGGAGATCGGGGAGCAGGTCCTGAACAGCCCGGAGCCGCGCACGCCGGAGGATGAAGAAACCATGCGCCAGCATACCCTGCTGGGTGCACGGATGCTGGAAGAGCTGGATGCCTACCGCGACGAAGATTTTGTGCGGGTAGCCTATCAGATCTGCCGCTGGCACCACGAGCGGTACGACGGCAGCGGCTACCCGGACCAGCTGGTTGGCGAACAGATCCCCATTGCGGCACAGGTGGTCGGCCTTGCGGATGCCTACGAAACGCTGACTACTGGCAGCGGAAGCCAGACGCCGGTACCCTGCGCGGCTGCAGTGCAGATGCTTTGCACCGGCGAGGCCGGGGCGTTCAATCCGGTGCTGCTGGACTGCCTGCGGGAGATCGAGAACGAGATCGACGATGCCATGCGTCGTCGGCCGGAGACCTTATAAATCAGACCGGAGAGCTGCCCGAATGGGAAAGGCCCTCCGGTTTCTTCTTTGTCCAGATGTGAAAACGAAAGTCCAGTCCTTGCCCGCAGGCGCAGGCTGTGTTACACTGTAAAAAACACAGTCAGAAATCTGCAAAAACAGGAGGAGATCACTTTTGAAACATCTGCATCGGTTTGTGCGCCGCGCAGCGGCGTTTGTGCTGGCAGCAGCGCTGTGCGTTTGCGTGCTGGCCCCGGCGGCTTCGGCAGCCACCACTATGGGCGGCGCGGACACGACCCTGATCCCTGCCGAGGAGGAAAACTGCCTTGCATGGCTCTTTGGCACCAGTGATACCATCACCATGCCTTACCTCAACATCAAGGGAAAAGGCCTGCAGCGCAATGTCACGCTGAACCTTGTGGACTGCCTTGTGGGCATTACCTACACGGAGCTTGGCTCCATTGGCAGCTATGTCAGCGCCAGCGCCGCCCAGCAGGCGTGGAAGGCACAGGCGGTGGCCATCCATTCCTATCTGGAATACCACAAGCAGTACGGCTCCTCTTCCAATGCGCTCATCTACACTCCGGTGGATCAGATCCCATCCTCGGCACGGGAAGCCATCCGCAGGGCGGTGGAACCGGTGAAAAATGAGATCCTTACCTGCAACGGCAGCGTCTGCGACGCCGTGTGGTCGGCCAGTGCAGGCTATAACACCCAGACCGGCGTGTACGGCACCTGCTCCAGCCGGGACGCATGGGGCACCGATGTGCCGTATCTGCAGAGCGTAGAGAGCCCCTACGAGGAGCAGTACCACAACAAGCTGCGCCGGGTCATCGGAAAAGACTATACCTATAAAGAGTATAACGACAGCCGCACCGGCGAGCCCTACGTCAGCGCCGACACCACCCACAAGGATCTGGGCGGCTTTGTGCAATACAACACCTTTGTTTCCAATGGCCGCAGCTACCGCTATATCGGCCAGTTCGTTTCCTCCCGCTACTGCTTCGACTTTGGCGCGGACGAAAGCGGTACTCCCTGCATGACCTATTACGGCTTTGGCCATGGCGTGGGCATGAGCCAGTGCGGTGCTGTGGGTTACGCACAGGAGCAGGGCATGGGCTACCGGGAGATCCTGAGCCACTACTACACGGGTGTGAGCATTTCCACTTCCAGCAGCTCCGGCGGTGGGTTCTTTGGCTGGCTGCACAGCCTGTTCCACTGGTAAGCAGTGGAAAACTGCAAAGAAATGCGCGCAAAACCTTCTCAAATCATGCCGGATTTGGTATACTATAAATCGTGTGATTTTTTGAGAGATCATTTTAAGATAAAAAAGTTCCATAGGAGCGGAGATCGGAATGGATCAGGAAAAAGAAACCAAACGACAGGCCGAGCGCTGCCGTGCACTGGCGCAGCGCATCGTGCGGGAGCTGACCCCTGCCAGCATTCAGGTGCTGGGCGGAAGCGGCGCACTGGCCGAAGCACTGGAAAAGGCCGGCGCACAGCTGCTGCCGGAGAATGCAGAGCAGGGCACCGCTGCCCTGCTGGTGGTGGAGGACCCGGAATGGGTGGATCTGCCCGCACTGCAGTGTGCACGGGTGCTGCTGGTATGCACCGATGCATCGGCCATGGCTGACTGTGCAAAGCAGCTGGCCGCACAGGGCCTGTACCGGGATTTTGAGTGGAAGAACCGCGGCAAAGCCCAGCAGACCGCGCTGTTCTGCCGCAGCGCCGCTGTGCAGGATGCACAGCAGCTGCTGGCAGGTTACGAGATGACGCTGGACGATCTGCGAGAGCGGATGCAGCAGGCCGAGCGCACAGGCGAAGAGCAGACGGCCCAGCTGGAGCGTCTGCGCAGCGATCTTTCGCTGAGCCGCAGCCATGAGCAGGATCTGGAAAAGACACTGAACAATGTGACCAGCTCTACTTTCTGGAAAATGAGCTGGCCGCTGCGCTACTTTGTCAGCAAGGGCCGTCAGCTGGCACACACCTTCCCGCCGTTCGTCTTTCTGGGCCAGCTGCGCCGGGTGGGCATTTCCGGCGTGCGTGCGCAGGCAAAGGCCAAAAAGGAATATGCGAAGCTGTTCCCGGGCAGGACCATGCGCGCCGACCGCTTTGCCAGCGCAGAGCTGCTGGTAAGGCAGGCGGCCGACCAGCCCGCCGCGCCGCGCATCAGCATCGTGGTGCCGCTGTACAATACGCCGCAGCAGTTTCTGGTGGAGCTGCTGGACTCGGTGCAGAACCAGACCTATCAGAACTGGGAGCTGTGCCTTGTGGACGCCGGTCAGGACGAGACGGTGGGCCAGACCGTAGCAGCCCGTGCTGCGGAAGACCCCCGCATCCGTTACCAGAAGCTGGAAAAGAACGAGGGCATTGCGGGCAACACCAATCAGGGCTTTGCGCTGGCAACGGGCGAGTTCATCGCCCTGCTGGACCACGATGATATCCTGCACCCCTGTGCTCTGTGGTACGTGGCACAGGCCATTGCCGAACAGGGCGCAGACTTCGTGTATACGGACGAGGTCACCTTTGAGGGCGACATCGACCACCTGACGGTGTACCACTTCAAGCCGGATTATATGCTGGACAACCTCCGCTCCAACAACTACATCTGCCACCTGAGCGTGTTCAGCGCAAAGCTGCTGGCCGCTGTGGGCGGCGATGAGCGTGCAGCCTACAACGGCAGTCAGGACTATGACCTCTACCTGCGCCTGACCGAGCAGGCCAAAAAGATGGTGCACATCCCGCACCTGCTGTATTACTGGCGCTCCAGCCCCACCAGCGTGGCAAGCAACATTTCGGCCAAGATGTACTGTCTGGAAGCCGCCATGAAGGCCCTGCGTGCCCACTACGAGCGTGTGGGTGTTCCGGTGGATGAAGTTTCCATGATCCCGGGTACGCCGGGCTTCTACAAGACCGACTACACCATCACAAAGCCCGGCAAGGTGAGCATCCTGATCCCCAGCTGCGACCATGGGGCAGATCTGCGCACCTGCGTGGATTCCATCTACCGCAAGAGCACCTATGAGGATCTTGAGATCATCGTCATCGAGAACAACAGCAGGGAGCCTGCCACCTTCCGCTGCTATGAAAAGCTGCAGAAGGAGCACAAGAACCTGAAGGTGATCACATGGCAGGGCACCGGCTTCAACTACAGCGCCCTGAACAACTTTGGCGCCAAGGAAGCGACCGGCGAATACCTGCTGCTGCTCAACAATGATACCGAGGTGATCACCCCTCGCTGGCTCGAGGAGATGGTCATGTATGCCCAGCAGGAGCGCGTGGGCTGCGTGGGCGCAAAGCTGCTTTATCCGGACAACACCATCCAGCACGCGGGCATCGGCTTCGGCTTTTTGACCCTTGCGGCCCACATGCACAAGAACTTCCCGGTGGGCCACCCCGGCTACATGGGCCGTCTGGTCTATGCGCAGGATGTCTATGCCGTGACCGCCGCCTGCCTGATGGTGCGCAAGAGCGTGTACGACGAGGTGAACGGCCTGGACGAGAGTTTTGCTGTGGCCTTCAACGATGTGGACTTCTGCGTGCGCGTGCGTGAAGCGGGCTATACCAACGTGTTCACCCCGTTTGCACAGCTGTACCACTACGAGAGCAAGAGCCGTGGTCTGGACGAGAACCCGGTCAAGCGCAAGCGCTTCATCTCGGAGGTGGAGCGCTTCCAGAAGCGGTGGGCAAAGCAGCTGGCCGCAGGCGACCCCTGCATGAACCCGAACTTTGACCTGATGAAAGAGGACTTCAGCTTTGACATCAAACCGCTGGAGTGAACGACATGGAACTTTCTGCTTGTATTGTAGTTTATAACGGCGCGGATGAAGCGCTCAGGGCGGCACAGACCGTGCTGGACTGCACCCGCCGCTACCCGCTGACACTGTATCTGGTGGACAACGCCAGCCCGGACGGCAGCGGCCAGTGCCTTGCCAAGGCCGCAAAGGACGGCACCCTGCACATCCGCAAGGACCAGAAGGTGGAGGTGCTCTGCCGCACAGAGAACGGCGGCTTTGGCACCGGCCACAACACGGTGCTCAGCCTGCTGCAAAGCCGGGTGCACTTTATCCTGAACCCGGATATCCAGCTCACTGCGGATACGCTGAGTGACCTTGCGGACTGGATGGCACAGCACCCCGGCGTGGTGATGACGCGGCCCGCACTCACCTTCCCGGACGGGCGGCCCCAGCGCCTGCCGCTGCGCCGGTGCAGTGTGCGGGCCATGGTGTACCGCCAGCTGCCCTGCCTGAAATTCTGGGCAAAGTACAACGAACGCTACCTCATGGCGGACCGGGACCTGACCCAGCCCACTGAGATCGAGTTCTGCACCGGCAGCTTCTCGGCGGTGGAAACCGCAGCCTTCAAGGCGGTGGGGGGCTTTGACGAGGACTACTTCATGTACGTGGAGGATGCCGACCTGACCCAGAAGATGCGCACAAGGGGCAAGGCGTATCTGGTGCCCCAGTACACGGCCATCCATGCCTGGCACCGGGCCGCCCACCGCAGTCTGAAGCCCTTTCTGTGGCAGCTGCGCAGCCTGCTGCGCTATTTCTCCAAGTGGGGCTTTGCGTGGTAACTCCCCCAGTCAATGCCTGCGGCATTGCCAGCCCCCTCGGAGAGGGGGCCTTTTGGGCGGAACAAATGCGAGATTGAAGGAGTTTCAGAACGGCTTTTCCGGAAAATTTTTCGGGAAAGCCGTTCTTTCTTGCTTTTTATGTGAATTGATAGTAAAATAAAGTGAACTGCTATTCCCATTTTGCCATGTTGGGCAGGGGGGAGCGGCTCCTGAATTTGTTTACAGCGGACGCAGCTCCGCTTTGAATCCATACGTCATCCGGGCGGTCTCCCGTCTGGGCGGCGTACAGCTGCACAACTTTTCAATCTATTTTAAAGGAGTGCACAAGTATGAAAGGTATCATTCTTGCCGGCGGTGCCGGCACCCGGCTTTACCCGCTGACTATGGTCACCAGCAAGCAGCTGCTGCCGGTCTACGACAAGCCGATGATCTATTATCCTCTGTCCACGCTGATGCTGGCAGGCATTCAGGATATCCTGATCATCTCCACCCCGACCGATACGCCTCGCTTTGAGGCGCTGCTGGGGGACGGCAGCCAGTACGGCATCCATCTGCAGTATAAGGTTCAGCCCTCTCCGGACGGTCTGGCACAGGCCTTTTTGCTGGGCGAAGAGTTCATTGGCGACGACTGCTGCGCCATGATCCTGGGCGATAACATCTTCTACGGCAACGGCTTCTCCAAGATCCTCAAGACCGCCGCCGCCAATGCGGAAAACAAAGGCCGCTGCACCGTGTTCGGCTACTATGTGCAGGACCCGGAACGCTTTGGCATCGTGGAGTTCGACAAGGACGGCAGGTGCTCAGCGTGGAGGAAAAGCCTCAGCATCCCAAGTCCAACTACGCCATCACCGGCCTGTACTTTTATAACAAAGAGGTCGTGAAGATGGCAAAGCAGGTCAAGCCCTCTGCCCGCGGCGAGCTGGAGATCACCACCCTGAACGACATGTATCTGAAGAAGGACGAGCTGGATGTTCAGCTGCTGGGCCGCGGTTTTGCATGGCTGGACACCGGCACCATGGACAGTCTGGTGGAAGCAGCCGATTTTGTGCGCATGATCGAGAAGCGCCAGGGCATCAAGATCAGTGCGCCGGAAGAGATCGCCTTCAAGTACGGCTGGATCGACCGCGACACCCTGCTGGAAAGCGCTGAGCGCTACGGCAAGAGTCCTTACGGCCAGCACCTGAAGAACGTTGCAGACGGCAAGCTGCGCTATTAAGCAAAAAAGAGAGGCATACCCATATGAAAATCATTGTTACCGGCTGCAAGGGTCAGCTGGGCACCGAGATCCTCAAGCAGCTGCGCGAAGGCCGCAGCGAGATCGGCCCCATCCCCGAAAAGCTGCTCAATGCCACGGTGATCGCCGTGGACCTGCCGGATCTGGATATCTCCAACTACAAAATGGTGGACGAGTTCATCCGCCGCAACCGCCCGGATGTCATCATCAACTGCGCTGCCTACACCAATGTGGACGGCTGCGAAGTGAACCATGATGCCGCCTTCAAGGCAAACGCCCTCGGCCCCCGCAATCTGGCACAGGCAGCGGAAAAGACCGGTGCACGACTGGTACACGTCTCCACCGATTATGTGTTCTCCGGCCGTGAGAACGGCGGCGTTGCACAGGACGAAGCCACCATTCCCGGCCCCATCAGCGCCTATGGCTCTACCAAGCTCATGGGTGAAAAGTACGTGGAACAGTTCTGCCACCGCCACTTCATCGTGCGCACCGCGTGGCTCTACAGCTACTACGGCAAGAACTTCGTCAAGACCATCGTGAACGCAGGCAAGAAGTTTGGCAAGCTGGAAGTGGTCAACGACCAGTGCGGCAACCCCACCAACGCGGTGGATCTGGCCCACGAGATCCTGCAGCTGTGTGTGACCCACGAGTACGGCCTGTATCACTGCACCGGCGAGGGCATCTGCTCGTGGTATGATTTTGCGTCCGAGATCATCCGCCTGTCCGGCGTGGATGCCGCTGTGGCACCCTGCACCAGTGAGGAATACAAGGCAAAGCACCCGGAAAGCGCCGACCGCCCCAAGTGGAGCGCACTGGACAACCGGATGCTCCGCTGCACCGTCGGCAACGATGTCCGCGACTGGAAGGACGCGCTGGCCTGCTTCTTCGCCCACTGGGACGGCGACAACGGGATGAAAGACTGAAAAGAGGAAATTGAACCTATGAAAACCTATCTGATCACCGGCTGCGCCGGTTTTATTGGCTCCAACTTTGTGCATTATATGCTCAAGAAATACCCGGAGATCCTGCTGGTCAATCTGGATAAGCTGACCTACGCCGGCAACCTGGAAAACCTGAAGGATGTGGAGGGTGACCCCGCCATGTGTTCGTGCAGGGCGATATCTGCGACAAGGAACTGGTGGAGAGCCTGTTCCAGAAGTACGATTTCGACTACGTCATCAACTTTGCCGCCGAGAGCCACGTTGACCGCTCCATCAAGAACCCCGAAATTTTCGTCCAGAGCAACGTGATGGGCACCGTCAACCTGCTGCAGCGCGCCAAGGAGGCTTGGTACGACGCCGACGCCAAGACCTGGAAAGAGGGCAAGAAGTACCTGCAGGTGTCCACCGATGAGGTGTACGGCGCACTGGGTGCGGACGGCTTCTTTATGGAGACCACCCCCCTGTGCCCCCACAGCCCCTATTCTTCCTCCAAGGCCAGCGCCGATATGTTCGTTATGGCATTCCACGATACCTACGGCATGCCGGTGAACATTACCCGCTGCTCCAACAACTACGGCCCCTACCAGTTCCCGGAGAAGCTGATCCCCCTGATGATCAACAACGTCAAGCACCACAAGCAGCTGCCCGTGTACGGCGACGGCATGCAGATCCGCGACTGGCTGTATGTGGAGGATCACTGCAAGGCCATCGACATGGTGGCCAACGGCGGCAAGATCGGCGAGGTGTACAACGTGGGCGGCCACAACGAGCGCCCCAACATCTTCATCGTCAAGACCATCATCAGCCAGCTGCATGACCGTCTGCAGGACGAGGGCATCAGCGAGGACCTGATCAAGCATGTGGCTGACCGTCTGGGTCATGACCGCCGCTACGGCATCGACCCCACCAAGATCAAGAACGATCTGGGCTGGTACCCCGAGACCCCCTTTGAGAAGGGCATCGTGCTGACCATTGACTGGTACCTGAACCATCAGGAGTGGATGGACCATGTCACCAGCGGTGATTACCAGAACTACTATCAGGATATGTACAAGAATAAGTGTTTGGTTCAAGGAGTGCTCTTCTATGCAGGGAAGGGGAAATCAGTCATACACGCTGCAGGTCCAGTACATCTGTCCATCGATGGTCACAACGGCAATGCCGATTTTCGTGCAAGCGCTGCGATTAAAGGCAGGATGGTTCAAGGCTTCCGACAGCTCTGCCTTGCCCTCCGGGGTATTGGCTGGAACCTTGGCAAGCAGAATGTCGATCCACTCGCCACTCGCATCTTTCTTCATACCCAAGCCGAAAGTACCACATTGCGTCCAGCCCGCGGTCATGCTTTCCCATTTCTGATGGGTTTTGTTCGTTGTGCTCTCTGGCAGCTCGGTCTTGCCGGCGGCGCGGAACTGCTCTACCCAGATCTGCTCGGCATCAGAGAGCTGTTTTACTTCCTCAAGCGGCGCAGCAAACTCAAGGGTCGCGCGGTAGCTGTTGATCTCGCCCAGCAGCCGCTGCTTTGCCTGCTGCTCCGGCGCAAGCGGCGCAGCCCCGCAGGCGGTCAGCGCCAGCAGCAGCGCACCGGTGAGCAAAAGGGCGGTCAGTCTTGCCAGTTTTTTCATAAGGGTCATTCTCCGTTCTTTGTTGTAGCGTGGCGTTGCTTTCTTCGTGACTATAAGTTTAACAGATGCTACCCCCTCCCCGCAAGTGCGACTTGATGCAAAATAACCCCCATTCACGCAGGAAGAGAAAAATATTTCCCGCCTTTTTGGGCAAGGTGCGCAAAAAGGGAGCCACCTCCCCCAGTCGCCTACGGCGACAGATCCCTTTTTGTCGCTGCGCGACATCCGTTCCCCTCTTTGTCACCTGCGGTGACATTTCTCCCCGGCCGGGGAGAATCTGTCCCGGCCGGGGGAAGCCGTCCTCGGAGATGGGGCCTTTGGCATGGCGGGAAAGTTCCCGGCTAAAGCACAAAGTGCCCGGGCGCGCCAGAGGCTCCCTCCCAGAGGGAGCTGGCAAAGCCGTCAGGCTTTGACTGAGGGAGTTTCCTCCCCGTGAAAATGGAACAGCGGAGCGTCCGCAGACGCTCCGCTGTTCCGAAATTATAAATGATCCTTCCGCTGATAATGGCTAGAGCGGCGCGGAAGCCATTTCAAATCGTCTCGCTTTGGGTGGTGTCTACCACAAAATCCGCCGTCTCCGCAATGTGGTACTGGGCAAAATAGCCCTCCTCCAGCGGGATCCACCGGGCGGCAAAATTGGCGTACCGCTCACCCCTCCCGTGCCTGCAGGCGGCGGGTCTGCTCTTCTTTTGCGCAGGTCAGGAACACCCGCAGCGTTTCGTAACCGGTCAGCAGCGGGTGGTGGCTGTAGCTGCCCTCCAAAATCACCAGCGGCTGCGCGGCCAGCTCCCGCGCGGGCAGGTACGCACCCTCGCGGCAGGAGTAGGCACGGTACTGCACCGGCTGGCCCTCGTAGGCTGGGCGCAGGGCTTCGTCCCGCAGGCGGGCAAGGTCCATATTGGCGCAGGGCGTTTTCTCCCAGCCGCGGATGCGCTGTGCAGGCGGCAGGTAAAAATCATCGGTGTGCAGGGTGATGCTGGCCGGGAACTGCCGGGCCAGCGTATTTGCAAGGGTGGTCTTGCCGCTGCCGCAGCGGCCATCCAGCGCCAGCACCAGCGGCTTTGTGGGCTGCTGTGCCAGTGCGGCGGCAAGAAGGGAGATCAGGCCCGGCGATGCAATGTTCTGTGGCATGGATGCGTGCTCCTTTTATAAGATAGAACCCTCTCAGTCATTGCTGCGCAATGCCAGCTCTCCCGAAGGGGAGAGCTTTTGAATGCGCTGACTCTATAAAGAGCTCCCCCTTCGGGGGGAGCTGGCGCGTTAGCGCCTGAGAGGGTTTTCCTTATTATACCACAGCCTGCGCCAAAACGGTAGAATGCACAAAAAGCGAGGTGGAGAAAACCGTGGTTTGCCACGAATAACTTTTTTCAAGAAAAGTGTTGACAACGGCCCACCGCTGTGGTAAGATACAGTCACGTTAGAAATAACTAACCACAAGAAACAGATCGGCAGGCCGAAGCCTTGAATGCTCCGCGCAAAGCTGCTTCTTTTTTGGAATCGAGGTTAGAAATATCTAACTTATAAACGCGGCGCATCCGGGGAACAATAGCCCGGAGAAACAAGGCGGGAGGGCGCAGACATGGAGCGCAATTTTGAAACGGTCATGATCGAACAGTGTGCCCCGGTGCTGGCAAGCCTGAAACCGGCAGGCCTGTTCCGCTATGAGACCCGCGACTGCGCCGACCTTGCGCGCCGGGTGAAAAACTGGAACACTCAGCTGAACCCCAAGGGCCTGCGTGTGCGGGTGCTCAAGGGCTGCGTGCTCAACCACCGGTATCTTGTGTATGTCTACCGCGAAAGCAGGCTGGCTGCCGTGCTGGCAGATGAAAAGGTGCAGAGCTTTCTGCGGCAGGAGGGCTACCGCCTGCCGGAAGCGGGCGAAGCACCGGATGTGGGCAATATGCTCACTCAGCTTTCCCGCAAGCTGTGCTGTTCGGCAGAATTTCCGCATGAGATCGGGGTGTTCCTCGGCTATCCGCTGGGCGATGTTGTGGGCTTTATCGAGAACCGTGGCAAGAACTTTACCTGCTGCGGCTGCTGGAAGTCCTACGGCGACCCGGATGCAGCGCAGAAGCATTTTGACCAGCTGAGCAAGTGTACAGCAGTGTATCTGCGACTGTTCCACAGCGGAACACCCATTCTCCGCCTTGCCGTGGCGGCTTAAAATTTGTCATTCTCTTTTCAAATACTCTCTTTTTATCCTGGCACCTGCTGGTGTCCACGCACTGGCAGGAAAGAAATCCTCCTTTTGACACGCGGCCGCGCGGCGCAGACTGACCACTGCACCGTGCGGCTGTGTCATTTGCTGCAAAAGAGCACAGCAGAGCAGAGAAAAAGCTTTGTGATAGTTTACAAGATGCCGCCAAAAAAGAACAAGAAAATGTAAACAATGGCTAACTTTGATTCAATAATTTGAGTTAGTTGTTGTTGATTGTGGTGAAAAAACGGAAAAAATCGGGCAGAAAAATTGTTTGTTCATATGAACTAACTTTTAATTGTGAAAAAACTATTGACATAAAAGGTTAGTGAGCGTAAACTATCCACGTTGATAGTTGCGGCTGACTAACCGCAGCGATATCCCAGATTCAAACAGGAAGGGAAGCGGAAGTATGATGCCTTTGACAATGGCAAAAGCAGGGGAGACCGTCACCATCAAAAAGATCACCGGTAAGGACGAGATCCGGCTGCATCTGGCAGAGCTTGGTTTTGTGGTGGACAGTGAGGTAACGGTCGTCAACGAGATCGCAGGCAACCTGATCCTTCAGGTCAAGGACAGCCGCATCGCGCTGGACAAGACCATGGCAAACCGTATCATGATTGGCTGAACAGTGCCCAGGCGCTGTTTGGGAGCTGCTCGAAACTGGAATAGTCTCTCTATAAAGACAAGCAGAGGAGGATGGTTAAGTATGAAAACTCTGAAAGACGTAAAGGTCGGCGAGACTGCTACGGTGGCAAAGCTGCATGGCGAAGGCCCGGTGAAGCGCCGCATCATGGACATGGGCATCACCAAGGGTGTGGAGATCTATGTCCGCAAGGTGGCTCCCCTGGGCGACCCCATGGAGCTGACCGTGCGCAACTACGAGCTGAGCGTGCGCAAGGCCGATGCCGAAATGATCGAAGTAGTCTGATTCCAAAGGGAGGAAGGATTAAGCAATGAGCATTAAAATTGCACTTGCCGGCAACCCGAACTGCGGCAAGACCACGCTGTTCAACGCTCTGACCGGCACCAACCAGTATGTGGGCAACTGGCCCGGCGTCACCGTGGAAAAGAAGGAAGGCAAGCTGAAGGGCGACAAGGATGTCATCATCCAGGATCTGCCCGGTATCTACTCGCTGTCTCCGTACACGCTGGAGGAAGTCGTCTCCCGTACTTATCTGGTCAAGGAGAAGCCCGACGCCATCCTGAACATCATCGATGGTACCAACATTGAGCGTAACCTGTACCTGACCACCCAGCTGATCGAGCTGGGCATCCCGGTGGTCATGGCTGTGAACATGATCGACCTGGTGCGCAAGAACGGCGATAAGATCGACCTGAAGAAGCTGAGCGCCGAGCTGGGCTGCGAGGCGGTCGAGATCAGCGCCCTGAAGGGCGAGGGCACCGAGGCTGCTGCAAAGGCTGCTGTGGCTGCTGCAAAGGCTACCAAGGCTGCTGAACTGCCCCATGTGTTCACCGGCAGCGTGGAGCACGCCATTGCCCACATCGAGGAGTCCATCCAGGGCAAGGTGGATGACCGCTACCTGCGCTGGTATGCCATCAAGCTCTTCGAGCGCGACGAGAAGGTCATGGACGAGTTGAAGCTCGACAAGAGCCTGAGCGACCACATCGACCAGCACATCAAGGACTGCGAAGCTGAGATGGACGATGACGCTGAGAGCATCATCACCAACCAGCGCTATGCATATATCAACACCGTCGTGGGCAAAGCTGTTAAGAAAAAGGCCCGCGTGGAGCACCTGACCGTTTCCGATAAGATCGACCAGATCGTGACCAACCGTATTCTGGCTCTACCCATCTTCGCACTGGTCATGTTCCTGATGTACTCCCTGTCCATGGGCACCTCCATTGCAGACGGCGGCTGGGCCATTGGTACCTTTGCCACCGACTGGACCAACGATGTCCTGTTCGGTGAAATTGTGCCGAATGCTCTGGGCGGCTTGCTGGAGAGCATCGGCGTGGCAGGCTGGCTGTACGGCCTGATCATGGACGGCATCGTTGCCGGCGTGGGCGCGGTGCTGGGCTTCGTTCCCCAGATGCTGGTGTTGTTCTTCCTGCTGTCCATTCTGGAGGATGTGGGCTATATGTCCCGTGTCGCCTTCATCATGGACCGTATCTTCCGCAAGTTCGGCCTGTCCGGTAAAAGCTTCATCCCCGTGCTGGTCGGTACCGGCTGCGGCGTGCCCGGGATCATGGCCAGCCGCACCATTGAGCAGGACCGTGACCGCCGCAAAATCACCATCATGACCACCGGCTTCATCCCCTGCGGCGCCAAGATGCCCATCATCGGCCTCATCGCAGGTGCGATGTTCGGCGGTTCTCCGCTGGTGGCTGTCTCTGCTTACTTCATTGGCATGGCTGCCATCATCTGCTCCGGCATGATCCTGAAGAAGACCAAGCTCTTCGCCGGTGATCCCGCCCCCTTCGTCATGGAGCTGCCCGCATACCATGTCCCCGCCGCGGGCAACGTGTTCCGTGCCACCTGGGAGCGCGGTTGGTCCTTCATCAAGCGTGCCGGTACCGTCATTCTGGCCGCTACCGTGATCCTGTGGTTCCTGCAGGGCTTCGGCTTTGAGAACGGTGCCTTCGGTATGGTCGAGGATCAGGACAACTCCGTGCTGGCTGCTATCGCTACCAAGGTCGCATGGATCTTTGCACCTCTGGGCTTCGGCAACTGGAAAGCAACCGTTGCTTCCGTCACCGGCCTGATCGCAAAGGAGAACGTTGTTGGTACGTTCGGCGTCCTGTACAACTTCGGCGGCGAGCTGTCTGAGAACGGTGATGAGATCTGGAGCGCTGTCGCTGCCGATTACACCGCTCTGTCTGCTTACGCCTTCATGATCTTCAACCTGCTGTGCGCTCCCTGCTTCGCTGCGATGGGCGCCATCAAGCGTGAGATGAACAACGGCAAGTGGACGGCTATCGCCATTGGCTACATGTGTGCTCTGGCTTACTGCGCGGCTCTGGTGGTTTACCAGATCGGCCTGATTACTGGTGAGGTCGGCTTCAACTTCTTCACCATCGTGGCTGCTGTTGTTCTGGTGGCCTTCATCTACCTGATGGTGCGTCCCAACAAGTATGCTGGTGACAACGAGGTCAAAATCGACATCTCCAAGATCTAAAAGAACGCTTTGCACGGAAAGGGTGTGTTTTGTATGATGGAATTCCTCGCTGCGAACTTTAATCTGCCCACGATCATTGTGGCAGTGGATCACATGGCACTCCCACAAGCATGGCGGCGGCTGCAGTGGGTGCAGCGGCTGCGGCGAAGGCGGCTGCAATGGCAGCTGCAGCGGTTGCAGCGGCTGTCACTGAGCATTGAAATGATCCGCAAAGGGCGCGGGCTGGAACATTCGGCTCGCGCCCTTTTTTCAGAAACAAAAAGTTAGCTTTGGATAACATTGGAAAATCTATCAGAAAAGAGAGTGATCGGCATGGAACTGACGTCGGCACATCTGCGCTATCTGCTGGCGATCTACGAAGTCTCACAGACCCATCTGGATATCAGCTCCCGCAGCATTGCCGAAAAGCTGGGCGTGACCAAGCCCTCGGTGGTGCGCATCATGAATCTGCTCATGGAGCGCGGCATGATCGTAAAGGAGCACTACGGCAAGATCTATATGACAGACCGGGGCATCTGGGTGGCAAAACAGGTGGATCGGGAGCTGAAAACGATCCTGACCCATTTCCCACCGGTCAGTGAGCCGCTGAGCGAAGAAGAGCGCTTTACCGCTGCCCTTGCCATGACCAGTGCACTGCCGGAGCGCATCTTTACCGGCGAATATGAGCGTCTGTTTGGCAGTGATGCAGAAAAAGCAGAAACGGAGAAAGCCCAGTGATCAACAAAAAACTGCTCTCCTTTGACCGCGGGGCCCTGCGCTTTGTGGGGGCCAACGTGGCGTTCCAGTGGCTGGGCATGCTGTGCAACGTGATCTTTGTGCGGGCCATTGCCCAGCTGGTGGGCGCAGCCTTTGCGGGCAGCCTGACCAGTGCACAGCTGTGGCAGAACCTTGTGCTCTGCCTTGCCACGGTGCCCATGCGCTTTGCCTTTACCATGCTGGCATCGGCCATGAGCGATCAGGCTTCCAAGAACGTCAAGCGCACCCTGCGCAGCAACATTTACGACAAGCTGACCCGTCTGGGCCCCAATTACACCGAGACCGCCGCTACCAGCGAGGTGGTCATGCTGGCCAGCGAAGGTGTGGAGCAGATCGACACCTACTTTGCAAAATACCTGCCCCAGCTGTTATACAGCCTGCTGGCCCCGGTCACCCTGTTCGTGCTGCTGGTGGGAGTGCACGCACGGTCGGCCATCATCCTGCTGTGCTGTGTGCCGCTCATCCCCATGTCCATCGTGGCGGTGCAGAAATTTGCCAAAAAGCTGCTGGCAAAATACTGGGGCGAGTACACCACCCTGGGCGACAGCTTTCTGGAAAACATCCAGGGCCTGACCACCCTGAAGATCTACCAGGCCGACGGCTGGAAGCACGAGCAGATGAACGCCCAGGCCGAGCGCTTCCGCAAGATCACCATGAAGGTGCTGACCATGCAGCTGAACTCGGTGACCCTGATGGACCTGATGGCTTACGGCGGTGCGGGCCTTGGCATCATCAGCGCGGTGGCTGCATTTGCGGCAGGCCGGCTAACCCTGACCGCCACATTGACCATCGTGCTGCTGGCGGCGGACTTTTTCCTGCCGCTGCGGCTGCTGGGCAGCTATTTCCACATTGCCATGAACGGTGCTGCCTCGGCAGAGAAGATCTTCAAACTGCTGGCAGCGGAAGAGCCTGCCGATGGTGACCGCGTGCCCGGAGAGAATACGACTCTGAAGCTTGAGCATGTCACCTTTGGGTACGAGAAGGACCGCACCATCCTGAACGATGTCTCCTTTACCATTCCGCAGGGCAGCTTTGTCTCGCTGGTGGGTGAGTCCGGCTGCGGCAAGAGCACCATTGCGGCGCTGCTGTCCGGCAGCCGCACCGGTTACACCGGCAGCGTGACGCTGGGCGGTGTGCCGGTGCAGGAGCTGCAGCAGGAACAGCGCCTGCGTGCCCTGACGCTGGTGCCTCACAATGCCGCCATCTTCAAAGGTACGGTGGAAGCAAACCTGCGCATGGCAAAGCCGGACGCGGACGAGGCACAGCTCTGGGCGGCATTGGAACAGGTGAATCTGGCCGATTTCTGCCGCAGCCAGAACGGCCTGCAGACCGCTCTGCATGAGGGCGGCAGCAATCTTTCCGGCGGCCAGCGCCAGCGCCTTGCCATGGCCCGCGCCCTGCTGCATGATACGCCCATCTACCTCTTCGACGAGGCTACCTCCAACGTGGATGCCGAGAGCGAGAACGACATCATGCAGGCCATCCACAGTCTGGCCGGAAAAAAGACGATTATCCTGATCTCCCACCGTCTGGCAAACGTGGTGCACAGCGACTGCATCTATGCAATGAGCAATGGCCGTGTGATCGAGCAGGGCACCCACGCCGAGTTGCTGGCCCGGCAGGGGGCTTACAGCCGCCTGTATCTGGCACAGCGGCAGCTGGAAACACTGGAAGAGGAGGATGCCTGAGTATGAATAAAATCAATCGCCGCAGCCCCTTTGTCCTTGTGGGCCGCCTCATCGTGCTGGTCAAGTCCATGCTGCCCATCATGCTGGCGGCCATCGTTATGGGCGTGGCGGGGCATTTCTGCGCCACCTTTATTACGATCTTCGGCGGCTTTGGCATCCTGCGTGCGCTGGGGCTTGCAAGCCCGGTGGGGACCGTGGGCACGGCCTTTGCCTGCATTCTGGTGTTTGCGCTGCTGCGCGGCGTTCTGCGCTACGCAGAGCAGGCGTCCAACCACTATATCGCCTTCAAGCTGCTGGCCCTCATCCGCGATAAGGTGTTCGGCGCGCTGCGCCGCTTGACCCCGGCCAAGCTGGAAGGCCGTGACCGCGGCGACCTGATCTCGCTCATCACCGCCGACATCGAGGCGCTGGAGGTGTTCTACGCCCACACCATCTCGCCCATCTGCATCGCGTGCATCTGTGTGGTCGGCATGACGGGCTTCGTGGGCAGCTGGCACATCCTGCCCGCACTGGTGCTGCTGGCCGGGTACCTGCTGGTGGGCGTGGCCCTGCCGGTGTGGAGCGCAAAGCGCGGCGACAACGTGGCCCGGGAGTACCGGCAGGCCCTGGCCGACACCAACAGCTATGTGCTGGAGAGCCTGCGCGGCCTGCGTGATACGCTGCAATATCAGGACACCGCCGCCCGTGCGGCCGGCATCACGGCCCACAGCGAGACACTGGGCGAGAAGCAGAAGGCCCTGAAATACCGCGAGGGCCTGACCGTGGCCATCACGAACACCTTGATCCTGCTCACGGTGCTGGCCGTGCTGGGTGTGAGCCTGAACCTTTACCAGAGCGGTAAAATGGGCGTGGAGGGCGTACTGGTGTGCACCCTTTCGGCCCTCAGCTCCTTTGGCCCGGTGGTGGCGCTGGCAAACCTTGGTGCCAGCCTGACGCAGGTGTTCGCCAGCGCAGACCGCGTGCTGGACCTGCTGGACGAACAGCCCGTCACCGCCGATGTGACCGACGGCACAGACACCGCATTTGCAGGTGCTGCGGCAGAGCATGTGAACTTTGCCTATGCCGATGAGGAGGTGCTGCATGACCTGAGCCTGACCATTCCGGAAAAGAAGATCGTGGGCATCACCGGCCGTTCCGGCAGCGGAAAGTCCACCTTCCTGCGGCTGCTCATGCGTTTCTGGGATGTGAACACCGGCACCATCCGCTTTGGCGAGGAGGACATCCGCCGGGTGAACACCGCCGCCCTGCGCGAACAGGAAAGCCTTGTGACGCAGGAGACCGAGCTGTTCGACGATACCATTGAGAACAACATCCGCATTGCAAAGCGGGATGCCACCCGGGAAGAGGTGGAAGCAGCCTGCAAAAAGGCTGCGCTGGACGGCTTTATCCGCAGCCTGCCCAAGGGCTATGATACCCCGGTGGGTGAGCTGGGCGGTGCCCTGTCCGGCGGCGAGCGCCAGCGCATCGGTGTGGCGCGTGCCTTCCTGCATGATGCACCCTTCCTGCTGCTGGACGAGCCTACCTCCAACCTGGACAGCCTGAACGAGGGCGTGATCCTCAAGGCGGTGCGGGCCGAGTGCCGGGACAAGACGGTGCTGCTGGTCTCCCACCGCAAGTCCACCATGGCTGCGGCAGATATCAGCTTTTCGGTGGAAAGCGGCCGGCTGAGCTGAAAACAGAACAGCGCAAAAAAAGCCTGTCTCGCAAAATGAGACAGGCTTTTTTGATGGAAAGCTCACTTCAGAGCATTCAAAATCTGGTTTGCAATGTACTGGTGGCCCTTAACGGTGGGGTGGCCGTCGGCAGCGGTCTGCGCACGGGGAATGTCCACATAGATCAAGCCTTCCTGTGCGGCAAGGTCTTTGGCAAAGCGGTTCAATTTGCTGAAATAGCGGTTCCATGCGGGCAGCAGAGGCACCGGATTGGTGTAGCCCAGCAGCACGATTTTGGCATCCGGGTTCAGTGCGCGGATACCGGCCACGATCTGCGGCAGGCTGGCGGTCACATTGGTATAGGCCTGATCGCAGATCTCATCCATGCCGCGGAACAGCAGGCGGTTGGTGGCGCGGCTCTCGTCAAAGGTAAGGGTCATACGGTTCAGCGCTTCGAGGAAGAGCCCCAGCTTCTGGAAGTTGAAATCACGCAGGGCACCGCTGACCATCAGTGCGGCCAGCTTCTCGCTCTTCCAGTTGGTGGCGTTGCCCAGACCCACGATGCAGGGGACGAAGGCGTCGTTGGAGCCGATCTGGATGGAAATGATATCGGCCTTGCGCAGATACTCCTGATATTCCGGGTAGACGTAATATGCGCCGGAAGCCTGATTCATCTTGGGCATGGCGCTGTTTTGCACCATATCCAGCATGTCAGGGCTCATCAGGCCGGGCAGGCCCAGATTGATCGCGTGCTGGCGGTCCAGCCCAAGGCCCTTGCCCACAAGGGCGGTGTAGCATTGGGAAGGGTAGCCCTCAAAGTTCGGCTGCAGATCGTAGCCGATCTGGGCGATGTTGTATTTCATATCGGCAAGGCCGACACCGGAGGTGATGCTGTCGCCCAGCGCCACATAGGTGAGCTGCTGCTCCGGTTCGCCGGCTGTCTGGGCATCGGCGGGCAGGGCGGTCTCCTGCTCGGCAGGCGCTGCGGTCTGCTCCTGCTGCACCTCTGCTGCTTCGGCGGCAGGCAGCTCCGTCTGTTCGTCGGCAGCAAATGCAGGCATGGCCAGCAGCACAAGCGCTGCCGCTGCGGCCAGAAAGCTGGCAAACTTTTTGTTTTTCATTGTAATTCCTTCTTTCTGGAATGACTGCACCTGTGCGGCACAGCTGTTGTCTCTATGATAAAATGGAAAGTAAAAATTGTCAACTGACAAAATTCAAAAAATTGCGGCCATCGCTGCGTCCGTATTCTGCGGTTTCTTCCATACAAAAAGCTCTCCCTTTCGGGAGAGCTCAGTGTCTGAAAAATTACAGGGTGAAGTTCAGGATCAGTAATCGCGGGGAGTGATCTCTTCTTCCAGCTTGCGGTAGTCCACCTTGCCAACAGGGGTAAAGGGCATTTCGGAGATGAACTTGTAGCCCACCGGCTGCACATACTCCGGCAGCTCTTCATTGCACAGCTGGCGCAGTTCCCGCACGATCTGGCGCTTTTTCTTGTCGCCTTCCGGGTCCAGCACCACGTAGACGAAGGGCAGGCGGCCCTGCACATGGTCCTTATCGGTGCAGCCCACCACAGAGCACTGATGCACAGCCGGGTGGCGGCTGATGACGTTCTCGATCATGGACGGGAACACCTTGAAGCCATCGTGACGGATGATCATGCGCTTGATGCGGGAATCCAGATACACAAAGCCGTCCTCGTCCATGTAGCCGACATCGCCGGTGTGTGCCCAGATCTGGCCGTCTGCATGGCGGCGCAGGATCATGGCCGTCTCGTCAGCCTTATTGTAGTAGCCCTTCATGACGGTGGGGGGGTACAGATGCAGATCTCGCCGCGCTCACCGATGGGCAGTTCGGTCTCGGTGCCAGGCTCAAAAATGGACACCACCGTGTTCAGCATGGGAATGCCCACGCTGCCGGGCTTGGTCACGTTGCCGGCGGCAACGGTGGCGGCGGAGGCCACCTCGGTCATGCCGTAGCCCTTGGCCAGCGGATATTCCACGTTGTGCGCCTTCAGGAACTCGTTCACAGTCAGCTCAGCGCCCAGCGGCAGCGAGTCGCCGCCGGCGGCATAGTTGCGGATGAAGGAGAGATCCTTCTTCTTCTTGAGCAGCGGAGAAGCTGCCATCTGCTGGTAGTGGGCCGGAACGCCGAACATGTGCTCGGGCTTGTGCTTCCAGATCAGTGCGCCCAGCTTGTCGGGGTCCAGATTGGGGATGATGACGACGTGCAGGCCCATGACCAGCGGCATGTGCACGCCGCAGGCATAGCCGTAGGCAATGAACGGAGGCATGACGTTCATCAGCTTCTGGCCGCGGCAGAACAGGTTGCTCTGGGCGATGAATTCGTGGGCCAGAGAGTTAAAGCAGTCGTCGGTCAGCATAACGCCCTTGGGCGAACCGGTGGTGCCGCCGGTGTGCACCACCACGCAGGCGTGCTGCGGGTCGTAGGGTTCGGCGTTCATGCTCTGATCCTTGCCCTGTGCAATAAAGTCCTTCCAGTGGATCACGTTGGACTTGTAGCGGTTCTTATCGGGGTTGGTCAGCTTGTAGCCGACGGCCAGATGCAGCGGCAGAGAGTCCGCGGGGCTGATGACCAGAACGCGCTCCACATTGGTGCGCTTTTCTGCCTTGTGGCAGCGCTCATAGGTCACATTCAGGCAGATCAGCAGGCGGGAATCTACCTCTTCGATGTACTCGTGGATGCCCTCAACGCTGTAGCGTGGGTCCACCAGATTCAGCGTTGCGCCGATCATATCGACAGCGTAGAAGGCATAGATCACCTCGGGGGTCATCACGCTGACAACGGTGATGATGTCGCCCTTCTTCACGCCGAGAGCACGGAAGGCGGCAGCGGTTTTCTTGATATTCACAAAGAGGTCTGCAAAGGTGAATTTGCGGCCATAATACTCCAGAGCGGTCTCGCTCAGGTGGTTTTTGTTCTGATGGCAGAGATACTCAAAGGCGCTGCACTTGGGCAGGGGCATGTCGATGTATTTCTGGTCATAGTACTTCAGCCAGGGCTTCGCAGTGGACGCATAGAGCGGTTCACGCTGTTCAGTAGTCATAGAATAAAGTCCTCTTTTCTTTCTTCTTCTTTTTATTGCCAAAAGCCGACAGCTTTGCAAAGAAGATGAAAGCCGCCGGTTAGAACACGCTAATAACTCAAAAATCAGAATCAATGATGCAGATTCTATTGTAGTGGAGCTGCCGGAGAATGTCAAGAAATAAACTTTGAATGTTGCGTAAAAGAGCCGTAAAACAACGATTCAGCCCGAAATGTCGGGGGTCAGCGCGGCAGCCACTGCTCGGCTTCGGCGGCGCTGCACAGTACAAAATGCTCAGGCCGCAGTTCGCGCCACTGGGGGGCCTCTCTGGAGTAGTCGTGCATGGCGGGGTCGTACACCAGCAGCTTTTTCTGCCGCTCCCGGCGGGGGTCCGGCATGGGAATGGCGGAAAGCAGGCTGCGGGTATAGGGGTGGATGGCGTGGGCTGTCAACTCTTCGGCCCCGGCCAGTTCCACGATGCTGCCCTTGTGGATGACTGCAATGCGGTCCGAAATGTAGCGCATCACCGAGAGATCATGGGCGATGAACAGGTAGGTGATGCCGCGCTCCTTCTGCAGGCGGCGCAGCAGGTTCAGCACCTGTGCACGGATGGACATATCCAGTGCGCTGATGGGCTCATCGGCAACGATGAATTCCGGCTCCACGATCAGGGCCCGGGCAATGCCGATGCGCTGCCGCTGGCCGCCGGAAAATTCGTGGGGAAAGCGGGAAGCAAACTCCGGCAGCAGGCCCACGTCCAGCAGAGCCTGACGCACCTTTTCCTCCTGCTGGGCGGTGGAAAGATCAGGCCGGACGTTCTGCAGGCCCTCGCCCACGATGTAGCTCACCTTGGCGCGCTCGTTCAGCGAGGACTGCGGGTCCTGAAAGATCATCTGGATCTCTTTGATGATCTGCCTGTCCAGCTGGCGGGAAATTCTGCCGTTGATCTTCTGGCCTTTATAAAGGATCTCGCCGCCGGAGGTGGGCAGAATGCGCAGGATGGCGCGGCCAATGGTAGTTTTGCCGCTGCGCTTTCGCCTACAAGGCCGAAGGTCTCGCCCTTATAAATTTTAAAGTTGGCATCCTGCACAGCTTCATATGCTTTTTTGCCGGAGCCGTAGGTTACGTTCAGGTGGTTCACTTCCACAAGAACTTCGCGTTCATTTTCCATCTTACAGCCCCTCCTCTCGCAGCATTTTTACCGCAGCAGGCGGCTCGATCTTGGGTGCCCGGGGGTCCAGCAGCCATGTTTTGGCCTTGTGGGTGGGCGTTACCTCAAAGTAAGGCGGGCGCTTGACAAAATCGATCTTCAGCGCCTGTGGGTTGCGGGGTGCAAAAGCATCACCGCGAATTTCCGCAAACAGGTTTGGCGGTGTGCCCACGATGTTGAACAGGTCCTCGCCCTTCACGCCCATCTGGGGCATACTGGAAAGCAGTGCCATGTGTAGGGGTGGCGGGGATCGTAATAAATTTCGTCAGCAGTGCCGATCTCTACGATGTCGCCGGCGTACATCACGGCCACCCGGTCGGCAATGTTGGCCACAACGCCCAGATCGTGGGTGATCATGACGATGGTCAGATCGTACTTGAACCGCATCTCCTTCAAAAGCTGCAAAATCTGGGCTTGAATGGTCACGTCCAGTGCGGTGGTAGGCTCGTCGCAGATCAGGATCTTCGGGCTGCAGGCCACCGCAATGGCGATCACCACGCGCTGACGCATGCCGCCGGAGAACTCGTGGGGGTACTGCTTAAAACGCACTTCCGGGTCAGAGATGCCCACGTCCCGCAGGTATTCCAGCGTTTTTTCCTTGGCGGCAGCACCCTTTAAGCCCTGATGCAGGGCGACGGCTTCCATGATCTGTGCCCCGATGGTCTTCAGCGGATTCAGGCTGGTCATGGGGTCCTGCATGACCATGGCGATCTCTCGGCCGCGTACCCGCAGCCAGTCCTTTTCGGTTCTGAGGTCAGAAAGGCGCAGCGGCTTGCCGTCCGCCATGCCGTAGTAATCAATGGTGCCGCTGGTAATGGAGCCGTTGGCATCCAGCAGGCCCATGAAGCTCTTGGTAAAAACGCTCTTGCCGGAGCCGCTCTCGCCTACGATGGCAAGCACCTCGCCCTGATAGAGGTCAAGATCGATGCCACGGATGGCGTGCAGCACTTTTCCACGCAGGTTGAACTGGATGTTGACATCTTTTGCGGAGAGAATGAGCTGGTTGTGTTCCATGATATCCCCTCCTTATTGTAGATGGTTCTTCGGATCGGCAGCATCCGAGAAGGCGTTGCCGATCAGATAGAACGCAATGGTAACAAAGCTCAGGATGAGGGTGGGGTACAGCAGCTGGTAGCGCAGCCCGGCTTGCATCATCACCTTGCGGCCGTCGTTGACCAGATTGCCCAGCGAGGGCGTCTCCACCGAGAGGCCCAGACCGATGTAGGTGATGAACACCTCGTTGCCAATGGCTTCCGGGATGGTGAGGGCCATGCGAAGCATGATGACCGAGACGAGGTAGGGCAGCAGGTTGCGCAGCACGATGCGGATGGTGGGCGTGCCGATGCAGCGGGAAGCCACATTATAATCCCGGTCGCGGATGATGAGGATCTGGTTGCGGATGAAGCGTGCCATTTCGATCCAGCCCTTGATGGCCATGCCAAGGACCATGGTCCAGATGCTGGGGGTGGCTACATAGGAAATGAGGATCAGCACGATGGCGGTGGGAATGTTATCGAAGATGTTGTACAGCTCGGTGAACACAAAGTCCAGCCCGCGCACATAGCCCCACAGCACACCGGCGGTAATGCCCACCACAGCTTCGATGAGGGCCACGAAGAAGGCGATAGTCAGACTGGTGCGTGCACCGGCCCAGATGCGTGCCCACAGGTCCTGACCGATGGAGTTGGAACCCCAGATAAAGCCGTCCTGCCCGGGGGCGATGTTGCGGTACTGGATGCCGGTCACGGGGTCCACGGCGCAGAGGTTCGGGTCTGCCTGACCGGGCAGGTGGGGCTGGATGAAGGCAAAGGCAACCACGACCACCAGCGCGATCAGCAGGGCCACGGCGAACTTGTTCTTGAAAAAGGCACGGAAGGTGCTGCCCCAGTAGCTGTAGTTGGAGCTGGCGGTGGCTTCGGCCTGTTCCTCACTGAACCCGGCGGGGGTGAACAGCTCATCCTCCGGCAGATTTTCCCAGCCGGTGCGGCGCTGTGCCTGAGCAGCATTCAGCTGATCCTCCAGCTGCTTCGATTTTTCGCGTTTCAGAAAAGAGAGCATCAGCGTCCACCTTCTTTCTTGCCAAAGTTGATGCGGGGGTCAATGAGCACCATGAGCACATCGCCCAAAATCAGGCCGATGATGCCCACGCAGGCGTACAGCAGCACGATGCCCTGCACCATCGTGTTGTCGTGGCGCTGCACACAGGTGACCAGCAGACCGCCCATGCCCGGGATGCTGTAGAGGCTCTCGATGTAGATGGAGCCGACCACCGTGTTCAGGAACGCGGAGGGAATGTACTGCACCAGCGGCACCATGGCGTTGCGGAATACGTGGTGCAGGGCGATATTGTTCTCGCTCACGCCCTTGGCGCGGGCCAGCTTGACGTAGTCCTTGTTGCTCTCGTCCACCATATAGCGGCGCAGCCACATGGCGTAGAACGCAAGGTTTGCAAGGCTCATGCTGCACACCGGCAGCACCCAATAGCGCCAGTTGGCGGCATCGAACAGCAGGCCCACGCCCATGGCGGTGGTGCCGTACATCTGGATATACAAAAAGTACACTGCCGCAGGCACCGCCTGAATGAGCACGATGAATGCCGTGCCCAGCTTATCCGGCCAGCGGCCCTTATAACGGCCCATGACAAGGCCCAGCGGGATGCCCAACACAAGGCTCAGCAGCATGGCCAGCACACCCATTTCGATGGAAATGGGCAGCTTCTGGGCAAGGATCTTGGTCACGGGAGCGTTGAGCTTATAAATGTGGCTCACGCCCAGATCACCGTGCAGCGCATCCCGCCAGAAATGGCCGATCTGCACCGGCAGCGGGTCCAGCAGGCCCATGGACTGCAGCCCGGCCTGGATCTGTGCCTCGGTCATTTTTTCGTAGTTTGCAAAGTAGCCTTCCACCGGCATGAGCCGCAGCAGGCAGAACACCAGCGTCACAATGATGAACAGCGTCAGCAGAGAACGCCCGATGCGTTTTGCGAGATATTGCACCATAGCTGTGCACCTCTCTTTTCTTTATAAATACAGATAAGTATAGAATAACGCAAAATCTTACGTTTGGAAAGTGATTTGTGAGTTTTTGCGGGAAAAATAGGAGCAAACAAAAACTCCCTCAGCCTTTGCTGCGCAAAGCCAGCTCCCTCGGGGAAATCCGGGAGCCCTTGGCATGACGGGAAAGTTTCCGGTTTCGCCAGAGGCCCCATCCCAGAGGGGGCTGTCTGCGCAGGACTGGGGGATTTCCGATTCAGTTTTTACCGCGCATCCCGGTTGGCGTTATACTCCTCCATGGAAACGTAATGGTCGAGGATGTGCACGCCCTTCAGTCGGTTGGTGGAAAGGCCTGTGGGCGCGTACTGACCCTCCCACAGGTTCAGGCGGGTGGCAATGTACGGCGGCACGGGCAGGCCCAGCGGCACCACCAGGGCATTCTGAATCAGATAGGCCTCGGCATTGGCAAAGGCTTCGTACCGGGCATCCAGATCCTCGGTGATGGCCTTGGCCTTTTCCACCATGGACATGTACTGCATCACGAGGTCGGCGGTCTCGCCGGTGATGATGCCGTCCTCCACGCCGGTGCGCAGGAACGCATAGCAGGTGCCGCGGTCGTCGGCTTCCTGATAAAAGGGGTACACCTCGGTCTCGGGGTCGGAGTAGTCGGCACCCCAGTAGTAGGACATCAGCTGATAGGCACCCACCCGGCGCACCGCGTTCAGGAAGTTGTCGGACGGACCCTGCGTGATGATGATGCTGATGAAGTCGAAGCCATCGTTCAGCACAGCTTCCACCTGCTGCTTGAACACCTGACACTGCTTGTCCCAGTCCACCACAGCGGGGTTGTACGGATACTGGATCTTGATAGGAAAGGTGACACCGGCGGCGGTCAGCTCTTCCACGGCGGCATCACGGTACTCTTTGGCCTTGGCTTCGTCAAAGAAGTCGGAGAGGTTTGCAAGGCCGCCGCACTCAGTATAATCCACGCCCTTGCTGTTGGCACAGAAGGACGGCGGGGTGATGGTGTGCAGCTTGTAGTTGTCGTAGCCTTCCGGGGCAGTGACGGCCAGCGTCACAGACGGATTGATGGCATACAGGAAAGCCCTGCGGAAGTTGGTGCTGTTGATGGCCTTGGCCCAATTGTCCGGCTCGTACTGGGCATCCACGCCGGTCACGGTCCAGTTGGAAAATTCGTGGGGGTAGGGCAGGAAGTTGAAGATGTAGAAGTAGCTCTTGCCGGTTTCCGGGCGCTCCATGGACACCATATCCTTGGTGGTGTCGTCGGACAGCCAGCTGTCGAGGATGTCGGAGCTGATGGTGGCCTGGTCGATCTCGCCGCGCCGGACCATTTCCGGGCCGCTGATGAGCTCTTCCTGGTTGTAGATGTAGCGCACCGTGTCGATGTAAACGCTGTCGGCATCGTAGTTTTCGGGGTTTTTCTTCATCACCCAGCTTTCCAGCGGCACATACTCCGCCAGATAGAACGCGCCGCAGCTGCAGGCGGTCTCGGCGCTGGTGCAGAACTGGTCGGCAAACTCCTCCAGCAGCGGGCCGTAGGCAGGCTCGTAGGGAGCGTAGCTCAACAGGCTGAGGAAGCCGGGAAAGTCGAAGTTCAACGTGTAGGTCAGGGTGTGGTCGTCCACAGCCTTCACGCCCACGGTGGAAAAATCCACAGCCGGGTATTCGGTGGTGGTGCCGTCGGCGGCAGCGGCGGTCACGGTGCCGTTGGCATCAATGGCGTAGGTAGTGCCGTCCTCGGCCACGGTGCCGTTATTGGCGTTGTTGCGGTAAACGCAGTAGTTATAGTAGTCGTCCGCACCGGCCACATAGGGGGTGACAAGGCTTGCAGTAGAGGAAGCGTAGTCCGGGTTCAGCACATAGGCCAGCGCATCCACAAAGTCCTGCGCGGTCACAGGGCCAAGCACCTCGCCGTTGCAGTCCACCCAGTTCTCATCCCGCAGGTGGAACGTCCATGTCAGGCTGTCGGCATCCCACTCCCAAGCAGTGGCAAGGCCCTCCCGGATCTTGCCGCGGTTGTCGTACTCCACCAGCGTGTCCACGCACTGGGTGCCGTGGTAAAGGTCCGGGTCTGCGGAGCAGATCAGATAGTTCAGGGTGGCGGGCTGGCGGGAGTACAGCACGGTGTAGGTGGAGCTGCTGCCGGCAGCGCCGGTGCTGCCGCCATTGGAAGCGGAGGAGCCGCCGCAGCTGCTCAGCAGACCGGCCGCTGCCACAGAAAGGGCGGCTGCGCCGCTGCCTTGCAGGAACTGGCGGCGGGAGATTGAATGAGCCATAGTAAAATCCTTCTTTCGTAAGATCTTGGCAAAAGCTTGCTTCGTGCTTTGGGATAAGAAAGGGGTAACGGAAATAGCTCCGTTACCCCTTTGTAACAGTCGGTGGCCACGGTGCGTGGTCTTATGGTCAGTATAGCATTGAATCTGTGCGCCGTCAATCGTTTTTCGGTGTGTCGGGCACATCCTTTTCTGCGGTGTTTTCCGGTGCGGCAGCAGGGGTTTCGTCCAGCGCGGCGGGGGCTGCTTTTTCCGGGGTCAGTGCTGTGATCACGGAACCGGCCGCAGCAGGCACGGCAGCGGCCGCAGCGGTTTCTGCGGGGGCGGCAGCCGTCTGTACAGCTGTCTCAGCAGCGTCGGCACCGGCTTCGGCTGCTGCCTTGGCGGCTTCCTCTGCAGCCTTTTTGGCTTCGCGCTCCTCACGCAGCTGCTTTGCCCGGGCGGCGGCTTCCTCCTGCCGCTTTTTGGTGCGGGCCTTGATGCGGCACACGGTGCACACACCATCCACACTGCCCGGCGCAATGGGCTTGCCGCATTCCTTGCACAGGGTCTTGGTGCACTTGTGCAGGCTCACCGGGCCGAGGGTGGTGAGCTGGCGCAGCTTCATGCCGTCGATGCCGTTGTTGGAGCAGGCCGCCACGCAGACGCCGCACTCGCTGCACTTCCACGGCGTGACGACGATGCGGGTCTGGCCGTCGGGCAGGTCCTCCAGCTTCAGCGCACCGGCGCGGCAGGCTTTTCGCACTTGCCGCAGCCAAAGCATTTATCGGTAAAGTTGGGCAGGTAGTAGCCGTACTTCAGCGGCGTTTCCATGGATGCCTTCAGCTGCTTTGTGCGCTGGTGCAGCAAAAGGCGGAAATCCACACCGCCGTCGTCCTCGCTGCGCAGGCCGGGCAGCATCTGCAGCAGCTTTTTGGTGCCACTTTTAGAGCCGTGGCTCACCTGCTCAAACATTTCGCGGCGGCTCAGCTCCTTTACGTGGTAGAGCGCTTCGTCCGGCTCGTAGGCCAGAGTGAACCGTGCCTCGAACATGGGCTGGCCAAAGAAATCCACAAGCCTTGTCAGCTCCTTGCGCAGCTGGGCGGCGCACAGGTCGTTCTCACATTCACCGCAGGGGGTCAGGTCCAGCACGATCTTTTTGTTCAGGGCAAGGTAGGCCAGTGTCTCCCATGTGAGGGCAGAGATGCAGGTGCGCACCATGGAATTTTTGCGGGTGGACTTTTCGCAGCCGATCCAGATGGTGTCATTGTCGGTATCGGCCAGCGAGGTGTCCCGCTGCACCTGCTCCGGCGAAGGGATGATGCAGCCGCTGCGGCAGGCAGAGACGCACAGGCCGCACTCGGTACAGGGGTCCCAGTCCTTCACAAGGTTCGGGCGGGTAAAGATCTGTTCGCCATAGGGGCAGATATCCTTGCACTCGGTGCAGGGCTTGCGATGGGGATGCAGGTTCCAGCACTGGCGGCGGTTGATCTCGGGATGGGTAGTTTTCATCAGCATATCCATCGCGGTGCGTGTAAAAAGCCCATAGTTTACTCCTTTTCCACAACCGAAGTGATGTTTGCGTGGTCGATCAGGAAACGCTGCACCTTCTGAGTGGTCACGGCAGAGGCCACAGCGTCCCGGCTGAGCACATTGCGGATCTCGGCTTCCGGGGTATCGTGCAGCTTGGAAAGGCGGACGTACTCGGCATCCACCTCTGCGTTGGACACGGTGATCTGTTCGGCCTTGGCTATGGCCTGCACCGCAAGGATGCTGCGCATCTTGCGCTCGGCATCCCGGCGGAAGGCGGCGCGCACCTCGTCCGGTGTGGTCTGGCCTGCCTTGCAGTACAGCTCCATGGTCATCTTGCTGCGGCGCAGCCGTTCGCGCAGGGCGTTCATGTCATGGTCGGCATTCTGGTCCAGAATGGCGTTATCCAGCTCCGCCGTCAGGTTGGCACCGGCCATGCCCAGCAGGGCGGCTCCGGCAATTCGGTCGGCGTTGGCCTCGTGGGAGCGGCGCTTCTTCTCGCGGATGCTCTCCTTCAGGGCATCCACCGTATCAAAGCCCAGTGTCTTGGCAAAGGCATCGTCCAGCGGTACAGGCTGCTTTTGCTCCACGGTGTGCAGGGTGATGGCGAACTGTGCTGTTTTGCCGGAAAGCTCCGGCACCCGGAACTCGGCGGGATAGGTAAAATCAAACCGGAAGCTCTCGCCTGCTTTGTGGCCGTACACAGCATCCTCGGCGGCGGGCATCAGCTGACCGGTGCCCAGCACCACGGTCACATTTTCCATTTTGCTTTCCGGGATGGGTGCGCCGTCCATGAAGCCCTCAAAATCCAGCGTGACGCGCATCCCGCGCGCGGCGGACTTTTCCACCGGTGCAAAGGGGGCGTGGGTACGGGTGAGGTTCGCCGCCTCCAGCTCCACGGCCTTTTCCGATACCGGGCGCACCCGGCGGGTGAATTCTAGCCCCTTGTATTGGCCCAGCGTGACCTTGGGCAGGGCGTTTGCATTCTGTTCCATGGGAAATACTCCTTTTATATCCAAAGCGTTTGCAATTTAAAGTCCATGTCCGGCAAGCCAGGCTTCCGCCACCTGCGAGAACATTTCGGGGTAGAGGGCATCCTCCTGCGCGAAGGCATCCAGATAATATTCCACCTCAGCCCGGTCGGCAGGCTCGGTGCGCTCCCACACGGTGAACACGGTGCCGTTGCCCATGTCAAAGCTGGCAGCCTGCGTAAAGTGCTCATCCCGCGCGGCGCAGAAGAGGGCGTTCCACCGGCCGGAGAGCTCGCCACCGCTGACAAAGGTCTGGGGGAGCGGCTCTGCAGTGAGCACGTACTTCGCCTCAAAGAACCGCACCGGGAACTCGTGGGTGCCCGGGATGGAGATGCCGGCGGACAGCTTGCCCTGCAGCTGGATGTCCGGCAGGGCGGCGTACTGGAACATGTCCGAGTTGTACAGCATATCGTGGGGGATCATGTAGGCGAACTCACCCTTTTCCGCATCGCAGTGGGCATCGATCCAGTCGTCCACGCGCTGGATCTGGGCGGCATCGGTGCGGTCGTAGGTGAGCTTGTCCAGCCGGACGAATTCCGACACGGCCTTGAGGGGAAAATGATCCACCACAAAGCCCGGCAGAGCAACGGTGGTCAGCGGCGAGCAGCGCACGGACACCGCAAACACCATGGTAAAGCCCCAGTAGAAGAGCTTGACGGCGGTGTGCTTTTTCAGGCCGTCGGCCAGTGCGGCGGAACCAACGAGGAACAGCAGCAGCCACCCAGGCACGAACAGCAGCATCTGGTGGGAGCCGGTGTTCTGTACCCGGGTAAACAGCACAAGGCTCACCAGCAGCTCTGTCCCTGCAAGGCAGGGCAGGGCAGGCAGACGGCGTTTTGCGGCAAACCACAGCCCCAGCCCGATGAGGATGAAGTTCAGCAGGCCGATGCGCAGGGTCTGTGCGGCCAGCTCCAGCGTGATGCCGCCGAAGTTGTAGTAAGAGTAGCGCCCGGCGTAGTCAAAGCTTAAAATTTTGCGCACCATGGGCAGAAGCAGCAGCACCATGGCCCCGGCCGCACACAGGCCGAACGCCACCAGCCGTACCATGCGGTGCACAGCGCGGCTGGGTTGGCCATCTTTTGCCAGCCGGATGCTGGAAACTGCCAGCATCACCACGTAGGCAAAGCAGTAGCCCACCACAAAATATAAGTACCAGCGCCGGGTGAGGATGATGCCCGCCGTGGCGGCGAAGATGAGCAGATAGCGGGGCAGGTCGATGCCGTCAAAGCGGTAGTCCAGTGTGAGCAGCATGAGCATGAAGGCAAAGATCAGCCCGAACCAGTCCGGCTGGCCCAGCACCGCCGACATGCGCACGAACGGGAAGGTAGCGCACCACGAAAAGCCGATGAGGAAATACCAGAACCGGTTCTTTACCCGTAGCATCCGGCCCACCTTGACCGTCAGCCCGCCAGCAGCACCAGCAGGCTGGGCAGTACGCTGAATACCTGACAGAATGCGTAGTCGTCGCCGGTCTTGCCGCTCAGGCAGAACGGGAACTCGGTGAACAGGGTGATGAAATTCGTATAGTCCTCGGTGATGGAATCGAGGAGAAACCGGAAGCCTGCGCCTGTGCTCTGGGCAAAGGCGGCTTCGGCATGATACTGCTTTAGAATGTAGTTTACGTAGTCCCAGTGGTAGAGGAAGGTGCGGCTGCCGAGGGTCCAGTAAAAGTAAAGCACGGCCGCTGCCCACAGGCCCACCAGCACCGCCTTGTGGAACAGGTCCAGCTCCATACCGGCCCGGCGCAGCACCAGCAGCGCCAGTGCAAACAGTGCTGCATTGCACCACAGGCTCACCAGCGGGAAAAACAGGCTGCTGCCCGGTGCGGCAAGGCCGAATACAATAAGCGCCAGTGCCCCGGCAGCAAGGCCCAGCCAGACCTTGCCAAGGACAGACAGACGGGAAACGATTCCACTCATCCCAAAAACCTCTCAGCTGCAGAATATCACAGCTACAGTATAGCAAGCAAAATCTGCACTGTCCAGCCGCTGTGCACGGAAAACAACAAAATGTCCCGCCGCTTTAAACGCAGACGGGACATTTTAAAACGAATATTACTTGTTGGAATTGGCTGCGGCCTTTGTGCTGCGGGCAGCGCGGCGCTTTGCGTTCAGGGCTTTGTTGGCGCTGATGCGGGCCGCATCGGGGTTCGGGGCCTCCGGCGCAAGGCGCAGCAGGCAGCTGCCCATGGCAGGCAGGTCTACTGTAAGGGTATAGTCCCGACCAAACACACCGCCATCGGTGGTGTGAAGCTTTGTCTTGCGGCGGCCCTTCAGTGCACCGCCCCACTCGGGGGATTCGGTGTTCAGCACCTCCTCGGCACTGCAGGGAAAGCGCAGATACAGCGGGAACTTTTTGTGGGCGTGGTCCTGCGTGTTCATGATGCACAGCAGGCTCTGGCCCTGTCCCTTGCGCAGCCAGGCGTACACGCCCTCGGTGCGGCTCTCGCAGGCCACCCACTCAAAGCAGTCGGGGTTGTACTCGCCGTCGTAGAGGGCGGGCTCGGTGGAGTATACCCGGCTCAGGTGGGCAAAGTACTTCTGGAACGCGTCGTGGAAGGGATACTTGAGCAGGTCCCAGTCCAGCTCCCGCTTTTCGTCCCACTCCCGGAAGTGCCCCAGCTCGTTGCCCATGAAGTTGAGCTTTTTGCCCGGATGCATGTACATATAAAAATAGAGGGTGCGCAGCTGGGCGCATTTTTCCGCATAGGTGCCCCACAGCTTGTCGATGATGGTCTTTTTGCCGTGCACCACCTCGTCGTGGCTCAGGGCCAGCAGATACAGTTCGTTGTAAAAGTAGTGCATGCTGAACACCAGCTTGCCGTAGGCGTTCGGCCGCTCACCGAAGGGGGTAGCAAAATAGTCCAGCGTATCATGCATCCAGCCCATATCCCACTTGTAGTCGAAGCCCACGCCGTCGTAGCGGGTGGGAGCTGTCACCTTGAGGAAGTTGGTGGAGTCCTCGGCAGTGTAGATGCCGGTGGGCCAGCGCTCGTTCAGGCCGTGGTTCAGGCTGCGCAGAAAGTTCACGGCACCCTCGTTCACGCCGCGGTTCGGGTCGCCCTGCCAGTACAGCGCGCGGGAGATGGCATCCATACGGATACCGTCGCAGTGGTATACGTCCATCCACAGGGCAGCGGCACTGTTCAAAAAGCTGCACACCTCGCGGCGGTAGTAGTTGAAGTTGCAGGTGCCCCACTCGCTGTGGCCCACATCGCTGTCGTACTCGTAGAGGTAGGTGCCGTCAAACTTTGCCAGAGCGTCGGCGTTGGCGGCAAAGTGCACCGGCACAAAGTCCATGATGACGCCGATGCCCATGCGGTGGCAGGCGTTCACGAAGCCGGCAAACTGGGCGGGAGTGCCGTAGCGGCTGGTAACGGAAAAGTAGCCGGTGGTCTGGTAGCCCCAGCTGCCATCGAAGGGATGTTCGGCCAGCGGCAGCAGCTCCACATGGGTAAAGTGATGGTCCAGCAGCCAGGGAATCAGCTCCTTGGCCAGCTCCTCGTAGTTGTACCAGCCGTCCGAGCCGTCCTCCTGCTTGCTGCCGGGCTTGTGCCGCCAGCTGCCAACATGCATCTCGTAGATGTTCAGCGGGCGGTTGCGGCACTTGTCGCGCCGCTCCATCCAGGCACGGTCGTCAAAGGCAAAATCCAGCTTTGCCAGACGGCTGGCCGTGCCGGGGCGCAGCTCGGTGGAAAATGCGTAGGGGTCGCTGCGCATCACCACACTGCCGTCGGCGCCATGCACCCGGTATTTATAAAGGTCGCCCTCTGCAAGGCCGGGGACGAATGCGCTCCACACGCCGGTATCGGCTTTTTCCATGGGCACGCCTGCCTCCCAGCCGTCGAAGCCGCCGCAGACTTCCACTGCCGTGGCACCGGGGGCCCACACCGCAAAGCGCCACCCTTCGATGCCAGACGAAATGGGGCATAGTGGCTGATATTCTTGTAGATTCTTGACAAAAATCAGCAAAAATTAACATGTTTTACAGATTCTGTGCTATACTATTCCTGCCGCCGCAGTGGGCGGAGGCTGATTTTTTTTGTATGGGAGCGGTATGAACAATGGCTTGGTATGACAATGCGGTATTTTATCACATTTACCCTCTGGGGCTGTGCGGCTGCGCACACGAAAACGACGGCCAGACGCCCGGCGCGTTTAAAAGCTGAACGCCTGGGCAGAACACGCGGCACGGATCGGCTGCACGGCCATTTATATCGGCCCGCTGTTCGAGAGCGGTTCCCATGGCTACGACACCATTGATTACCGGCTGGTAGACCGCCGCCTTGGCACGAACGAGGAATTCAAGGACTTTGTGGCCCGGTGCCATGCCCGGGGCCAGAAGGTGATCGTGGACGGCGTGTTCAACCATGTGGGCCGGGATTTCTTTGCGTTTCAGGACCTGAAGCCAACCGCGAGAACGCCCGCTATAAGGACTGGTTCTGCGATGTGAATTTCTGGGGCAACAACGAGTACAACGACGGTTTTTCCTACGGAAACTGGGGCGGCTTCAACCTGCTGGTCAAGCTGAACCAGCGCAACCCGAGGTGCAGAACTACCACTTTGATACCATCCGCTTCTGGGTGGAGGAGTTTGACATTGACGGCATCCGGCTGGACGCAGCCGACGTGCTGGACTTTGACTTTATGAAAGGTCTGCGCCGCCTTGCCAACGAGGTAAAGCCGGAGTTCTGGCTCATGGGCGAGGTGATCCACGGCGATTACAGCCGCTGGGCAAACCCCGAGATGCTCCACTCCGGTGACCAACTACGAGCTGCACAAGGGGCTGTGGAGCGGCCACAACGACCACAACTATTTCGAGATCGCCCACACCATGCGCCGCTTGCAGGGCCTGTGCCACGATACCAAGCTCTATCTCTTCTCGGATAACCACGATGTGGAGCGCCTGCCCAACAAGCTGCGCAACAAAGAGCATATCCGCCACATTGCAATTCTAGTATATACGCTCTGGGGCATTCCGTCCATCTATTATGGCTCAGAATTTGGCATTGAGGGCAAAAAAGAGTGGGAAAGCGACTGGCCGCTCCGCCCCTGCCTGGAACTTTCCGACTACAAGGACGCTGAGACCACCAACCCTGTCACCAGCGTGTATGCCGCACTGGGCAGACTGAAGGCGGAGCTGCCGGAGCTGACCGACGGCGAGGTGAAAGAGCTGCAGCTCACCACCCAGTGCTATGCCTTTGCCCGGGTGCTGGATGGAAAGGCCTGCGTCGTGGTGCTGAACAACGGTGACACCCCGCACAGCTGGAATTCCAGCTGCCCGTGGAGGCCTCCGCTGCAAAGGACCTGTTGGCCGACACGGTGGGCGCACAGCCCGTTTTGACCAGCATGGAGTGGGGCCGGATGAAAGTCCAGCTGCCCTCCAATTATGCTACCATCCTGCAGCTGGAAAAGTAAACGCATTCTTGCATGATCCGCCGTCTTTTGCTACAATAAGAGCATAATACCGTAAAGCGGAAAGGAAGCTTTGAAAACCATGAATGCAGCGCAGCGCAGAGAATCCATTCTGAAACGGCTCAGCGGGGCCGAAGCACCGGTCAGTGCCAGCGCACTGGCGGCTTTGCTGGGGGTCTCCCGCCAGATCGTGGTGGGAGACGTGGCTCTGCTGCGGGCGGCCGGTGCCCAGATCGATGCCACGCCCCGGGGCTACCAGCTCCACCCGGCGGCCAAAGGCTACACGGGCATCCTGGCCTGCGTGCACCGCACGGCCGAGGAGATGCGCACCGAGCTGTATACCGTGGTGGATCAGGGCGGCATCGTGGTGGATGTGGCTGTGGAGAACCGCTTTATGGCGAGCTGCGCGGCAATCTCAACCTCGCCAGCCGGTACGATGTGGACCATTTTCTCCAGCAGGCGGCGGATACGCCTGAGTGCCTGCTGAGCCGCATGACCGGCGGCGTGCACCTGCACACCCTCCACTGCCCGGATGCCGGGAGCTTTGAGCGCATCAAAAAAGAGCTGGAAGAAAAAGGCATCCTGTACCGCAAGGAGTGATGCGGATGGGGATAAACCCAGTATAAAAAAGGCTGAGGGCCTTGTCTATCCGCAAAACAGGAAAATGGTTGGATAATCAACGAAAAAGCAAAAGAGGTGGGTTTTCTGGATATTCGCATTGAAAAAACGGAGCGTGCCATCAAGCAGGCATTTATGGAGCTGCGGGCCAAGAATCCGCTGGAAAAGATCAAGATCAAAGATCTGTGCGCACTGGCCTGCATCAATAAATCCACCTTCTATGCGCATTATCAGGATATCTATGCGCTGGCCAACGCCATGGAGGACAAAATCATCGGCAACATGGTGGAAAGCCTGTGACCGATTTTGACCGCCCGTGCCCGCTGGAGCGCACCGAGTGGCTGACTCGGGAAATGTTCCGGGCGTTTACCCGGAATCAGACCGCCGATCGGCATTCTGTTTTCCGGCAGCCGCCAGGGCGTGTTTGCCAACAGCATCGAGCAGGGCCTGCGCAAGCGGGTGGCGGAGCTGGACCCCACGTTCACGGCGGATCCCCGCCGCGGCATCGTCCTCTCGTTCTGCGTGCAGGGGTGCTTCTACGCCTTTACCAACAACAGCGGCCGGATGGACGAGGCCAAGCTCGTGGCCCTGCTGGCCGAGATCGCCAAAGCAGCCCAGAAGATCGAGCTGTGATTTTGAGAAGAAACAAAAAAATCCGTCCGGCATTGCCAGACGGATTTTTTGCTTCCCGTTCGTTTCCTTCATTATACGCCCGAAGCGCCGTAGTTTGCCAGCACGCGGGCAGAGGGGTCGTTGACGTTGCAGTTGGGCCATGCCTTGTTGGGCATCCAGAAGCCCACGATGGTACGGCTCTGGTCGTAGTAGTATTTCTCGAAGATCTCGCGGTAGAGCAGGCTCTCTTTCGTGAACGGCATACAGTGGGCGGAGTAGTTGGCCCGGCGGAGCTGGAACTCCTCATCGGTGTACAGGCCCTCGGCATACTCTTTGATATCGTCCACCATGCTGTGGCCCACGGCGTCGGAGAACGCGGCCTTTTCGCGCCACAGGATCTCCGGGGGCAGCCAGTCGCCCTCAAAAGCCTTGCGGAGCAGGTATTTGCCCTTGCCGTAGCTGTTCAGCTTCTTTTCGGGGTCAATGGCCATGACGTAGCGGACAAAGTCCAGGTCGCCGAACGGCACACGGGCCTCGATGCTGTTGGCGGAGATGCAGCGGTCGGCGCGTCATACATGTACAGCTCCCGGATGCGCTTCTGGCTCTCCTGCTGGAACGCGTCGGCGGTGGGGGCGTAATCGGTGTATTTGTAGCCGAACAGTTCATCGGAAATTTCACCCGTCAGCAGCACGCGGACGTCGGTCTGCTCGTGGATGGCCTTGCACAGCAGGTACATG
>VOFD01001389.1_pt1 | contig 47750 bp, 48 predicted proteins | sample 5384101 | NCBI WGS metagenome assembly VOFD01 (sample SAMN12384723, study PRJNA508395) | human gut metagenome | isolation source: healthy gut C | host: Homo sapiens
AAACCGATGGCGACATCTCGTCAAATTCTTGCTGAACGAGCAAGAAGTGCATGTGCCGGTAGAAACAGACAGCTTCCCTTACTACAAATGGGACGATGTCCGTGCCTACTATGGGCAATTGGCAGGGATGTAGGCTTGCAATTTTTTCATCAGGTTGTCGATGCGCCGATTGGATTCCAGCAATCTTTCAATCGGTATTCGCCCGTCTTTGACGGCTTCGACAATCATGTCGACTAATTGAAACGGCCGTTCCGGCTCGTAGCCGGTCGAAATATTGTTGCCAGCCACAATCATGTCGGCTCCGGCGTTGATTGCCAATACAATGGCATCTTCCACACTATAATTGTCGATGATGCCTTGCATGTACATGTCGTCGGTCAGGACAACCCCGTCGAAACCCAAGTCGCGGCGCAAGATGCCGTCTATAAAGATTTTCGACAAAGTTGCAGGATAGTCGGGATCGATTTTCCGATTAAATATATGCGCCGTCATGATCATATCAACTTCTCCGGAGCGAATCAGCTCCCGAAAGGGGGCCAATTCATACGGTTGCCACGTATCGGTCACGTCGGTCAAGCCGTAATGGGAATCCGACGCCGAGCTGCCATGCCCCGGAAAATGTTTCAAAGCACAAAGGACGCCATGACGCCGGTGCGCCTCTATGGTCCATGTTGCATTTTGCACAACCACAGCCGTATCGCCGGAGAAACTCCTATGAAGCGCGCCGACGACAGGACATTCCGGATTGACATTGACATCCACCGACGGCGCGAGATTGACGTTCAGGCCCACTTCGACCATTTCTGCGGCTATGCGTTCGGCATGGGCGAAAGTCGTGTCGCGGTTGTTGATTTTGCCAAGATATTCTGCGCTGACAGCCGGCAAGAAGCCATATTCCGGCCGCAACCGTCGCACCGTGCCGCCTTCTTGGTCGATGGCAATCAGCAAATTCCGATGCGCTTCCCGACGCAAATCGGCAGTCAGCCGCGCCAACCGGCTTTTTTCCGTAATATTGCGCGAGCCTATTTTCGCAGAGCCCGTCAAATCTATGTCGAACAGAATAATTCCGCCCACGCCTAAATCGCGCACATAGCGAGCCGCATCGCTTTCTTCCGTGATGCTGTCGCCACGAAATCCCACCATGAGCATTCTGGCGGCACAACGCCGCAACACGGAATCGGGCAATTCGGCAGAAACGACATTAAGCGCAACCCCCGCGCAAAGCGACAAAAGAATGTTTCGTATTTTCATACTTGACGTTTTTCAGATGCCTCCGTATAGTTTTCAAGCGATTTTTTCAATTCATCGACTATGATGGCTTTCAATTCCGCAGGAGCAATAACCGTTGCCTTATGTCCGAAAGAAAGAATCTCTTGTACAAAATCGTAGGTGATGCAAAGCGTATAGTGAAACACAGAAAAGCCGTCGCACACCTCTTCCCGTTGCGAAGCATGGAGCGGCAAGGCGCGAAGATATTTCGCTTGCTCGTTGTCGACGCGAATCACGACACGCCGCGCTTCCGATTTGGAAGTCATGATACCGAAAAAGTTTTTGAAAAAATCTTTTACGCCAATATCCGGCATGTCGAACGATTCTTCCGTCAACACGGCATCGTCGACACGGTCGAGCGAATACGTCTTCACCATGCGGTCTTTTGCGTTGTAGCCTATCACATACCACCGCTGCTTGAATATGCGAAGAAAGTACGGTTCGATGACGACAACCGTCGCCCTCGTCCGATAAAATGGCGTATAGGCAAACTTCAACTTGCGCGATTTCTTGATAGCCTCGATGGCTGTGGCAAGATGATTTCGCGCCGATGGAATTTCTTCGAGCATAACTCGCTCGGCAATGTCGCCGGCATCGCTAAGCATTCCGTTGATCGAAAGCGAATTGATGAGCCAACTGCTTAGCTCCCCCATGTTTGAGCCGCCTTCGATGAAATATTCGAACGTGGAAGGACTGTAACCGATAGTTATGCCAAACAATTCTTCTATGCCGTTGCGATAATCGTAGAACGTGCGTCGCGGCAAGGGCATCCCGTCGGACACAGACGATTTCTGCCACAAATCGTTCAGTTCGCGGCGCGAAATGCGGCCGTGCCGTTCAATCGTCTCAAGGATCCAAATATATTTGTTTAAAATCGCTTTGCGACATGCGTCCACGCTATTTCTTTTTTAATTAGCAAAGCCAATCCGGCAGCCGTAATGACAGCGTTGATAATCAGCAATTCAAAACTTATCTGATAACCGCCAAACCATTGCTCGCTGTTTGTTTGGAGCACATAGCATATTGCCGGAGCAAGCACGCATACGACCGGCACCCAACGATCGCGCACGGGGCGTTTGACTGCCATTCCGAAAATAAACATGCCAAGAATCGGGCCGTAAGTGTATGATGCCAAGCTGTAAACCGCGTTGATTGCACTGTCGTTGTTCAAATAGTAGAACACTACGATAACGACTATCATCATTGCCGACATGCCGACATGCACTAATTTGCGCGTCCGAGTCAGTTTCTCTTCGTTGCCTTTTTTGTCGGCTTGCAGTATGTCGACGGTAAACGACGTGGTAAGCGCCGTCAATGCAGAGCCGGCTGCCGAGTAGGCCGCAGCGATCAAGCCAATGATGAAAAGAATGCCAATGGCTATAGGGGGGAACCCGTCGCTCCATGCCACCGCCCCGAACAACGCGTCTTTTCGTCTCCCGCGATGCCATGGCTGCCGGCATACATGTAGAGCAATGTGCCCAGCACGAGGAAAAGCCCAATCACAAATATCTGCACAAACGAACTGACAATCATATTCTTTTGCGACTCGCGGAAATTTTTGCAACTCATCGTGCGTTGCATCAAGTCCTGATCAAGCCCCGTAGTGGCTATCACCATAAACACGCCGGCAATAAATTGTTTCCAAAAATAATGCCCGTCGTTAGGATCGTCGAAGAAAAACACCTTGCTCGTCGGATGGTCGGCAACTGCCGCCGGCAATTCTCCGATGCCAAAAACCCATGCTTTGCGCGATAAACACGATACAACTGACAACCGACACGACAAGGCAAAACGTTTTAAGCGAATCCGTCCAAATGAGCGACTTCACCCCTCCTTGGAATGAATAAAGCCAAATGAGCGCGACCGTCAGTATGACGTTCAACGCAAACGGCATGTGAAGTGGCTCGAACACCAACGTTTGCAACACGACGCATACCACGAAAAACCGCACCGACGCGCCAAGCATTTTCGACACGAAAAAGAACCAAGCTCCGTGCGATACGAAGCCAAGCCAAATCGATTTTCCAAATAACCGTAAATGCTTACAAGGTTCATCCGATAGAACATCGGTATCAGGACAAGCGCCACAACAATCGATCCGACAAAAAGCCGAGCACCATCTGCATATAAGAATATCCGCCATCCATGACGGCTCCCCGGAACGGAAATAAACGTCACGCCGGAAATGCTCGCTCCGGTCATGGCGATAGCCACCATATACCATGGCGACTTGCGATTTCCCGTAAAGAATCCGGCATTATCGGCTTTTCGCCCTGTTATCCATGAAATGACAAACAACAATACGAAATAAAAAGCGATTGTTGCAAGTACGATCCAAGCTGTATTATTCATTTAATTTGGGGTTTGAAGTTTCTACGATGATTTCCTATTCCGCATAAAGCAAATAAGGTTTGCGCTGCTTTTTGAATTTCTCCACATCGGCTTTCCAAGTTGCCTTGATTTCATTTGCGCTTTTCCCTTGCTCGATCATTTTCCGAATGTCGCCGCGCCCTATGAGCAATTCAAAGAACGAACGGAAAAATGATCGCCGAGATTAAGATTGCGGTAAGCATCTATCAAATATTCGAGATTAATGCCTTTTGCAATAATTTCATCGTCGGGCAAGTCGGAAAGGTCCACGCCATGACACAGCTTGTTCAATTGCGGCGGATTTTTTTGCACCGGGGACGCTGCGAGGAGTGAACGAAAAGTCGTAGCCCGTCATGTTAGGATGCCCATAGATTTGGAACGGCTTTGTCGTGCCGCGTCCAAGGCTCACTGGCGTAGCTTCGAAATAACACATGGAAGGATAGAGGTAGATCGAATGTATGTTTGGGAGGTTGGGAGATGGCGGAATCGGAAGCACATAGCGGCTTTGGTGCGTGTAGTTTTTGCATTTTATCACCGTCAAAGGCACCTTCTTGCCGTCTTTCAACCAGCCTTCGCCATTGGCCATTTGCGCAAGTTCGCCCAATGTCATGCCATGCACCACGGGATTGGCAACCGGCCTACGCCCGATGCGTATTTCATGTCGAGAATCGGGCCGTCGACATACATTCCATTGGGGTTCGGACGATCGAGCACCATGAAACTTTTTGCCATATTTGGCAGCGGCATTCATCAAATCGACCATCGTGCAATAATACGTATAGAACCGCAAGCCCACATCTTGAATGTCGACAACGATAATATCAATATTGTCCATCACCTCTTTTTTAGGCTCGCGTTTGCCGCCATCATAAAGCGACGCGATTGGGATTCCCGTTTCCGGATCGACGCTGCTTTTCACGTGTTCCCCGGCATCGGCATTCCCGCGGAATCCATGCTCCGGCGAGAAAATTGTCGTGACGTTCACGCCTTTTTCCAGCATGATGTCCACCACATGTTTGTCGCCGACCATGCCCGTATGGTTGCTCAGCAAGGCTACTTTTTTGCCTTTAAGAAGTGGAATATACTCGTCGGTCGATTCCGCTCCGACTTTAATCTGCGCATTTGTCGAGAAAATGCACATGGCTGCCATTGCCGCAAGCCATAAGGTTCTAAAATATTTCATCCGAATGCTTTTTATGTTAGATATCTTTGCAAAGGTAACACAAATCGAGAGCAATGCAATCAAGATGCTCGAATTTGTTGCCCCAAGACGCATTTGCCAATGCACGAAACAACGCAATAATCGGCGGAGCTTTCCGTTTTTTATTTACAGTAAGATATCTCTAATCCAATTTGTCATGAAGTTGTTCGGTTCTTTTTCATTTAAAGGCAAGGATTCTCGACCTTTTTAAATCCTTCCCGATGGAGTGCGTGACGGGATTGGTGCTTTTGCAGTTTTTGCATATCAGAAGTTCCGGAAACTGCCATCGAGTGGAATTACATATTGTATTTCACGCCTGTCATATTTGTTGCCGTATACAGCGCCAACCGCATCTTTTCCCATGCCAATGCCAAATGGATATACTATGCGGTTTTGCCTGCAATGGCAATCATCTTTGGACTGACATTCTATCGCCTCGGCAAATTCATCGATTCTGCCGGCTATCCGGTACTGCTTATTTTAGCGGCAATCGTATTTTTGACCCACCGGCAACCTGCCGACAATTCCGAATTTTCCGCCGATTGTTGCAACGCGTGTTGAACGCCTTTTTTCGCAATGGGAATTGGATTGCTGACATTGCTGTTCGTTGTATTGATTGTTTTTTCAATCAATTATATATTTTCCTTGAAAATAGACAGCTTTTTGGACTATGTGGCAGCTTTCATATTCCTCTGCGAAATTCCATTGTTGTTGTGTTCGCTGCAAAAGGATTCGGAATCTAAAAATTGAGCAACCCTGCAAACGTGTTGCGCATCGCCTGCAACTATGTCCTGCATCCGGCAATAGCAATCTACACAGTCATTTTATACTTGTACGCCATTTCGATCCTCGTCAATTGGGAATTGCCAAAAGGCGGCATTTCATACATGGTATTCGCTTTTTTCATGGTGGCTTTTGCCGGCATGACGATGCAAGTCATTGCCGCAAAACCGGTTTTCAAAGCATTCTATCGCTATTTCACTTATATCGCCATTCCTCCGCTTTGCCTTTTCTGGATGGGTGCGCTTTGTCGGATACAAATGTACGGATTTACGGAAATGCGGGTCTACCTGATAGTTTGCGGCTTGATCGTAACGCTGTGTACGGCCTCCCTATTTTGTGGAAGCGGGCTTCGTTCCGCTATATGCTTTCATTTGCAGGGATTGCAATCGCATTGTTCACCTACATTCCTAAAATATCGGCAAACGACATCGGCATCATGTCGCAGGCAAATCGCATGAAAAAGAAATAGCTGTTTCTCTCAATCTCTGCGACAAGCGCGACGGCAAGTTGGCTCACACCGCTGAGTTTGTTGCCACCGACAGCATCGCGGCCAGCCGCGCCAACGAACTTTCAGAAGCATACAAATACCTCGCTCGCGAATTGGGCGAGGCTGAAACGCGACAACGCTATGGGGGAAAATGAATTGCCTGAAAAATACAAAAACCGCAACTATTCTCCCATAAATCATTTCTATCTTCAGTCTGTCACAAGCATTGACATTTCAGAGTATCAAACATGCGTCAGGGGGGATTTTGCGATAAGTCCTAACGTCATTCGGATTGACAATAGGCAAATCTCATGCGATTTCAAAAAGCATTTTGCTCCCTACCATAAACTATTCGACCAAACAGAAGACTATGGCGAACTCGGCACGACAAGCCCGTTTATCTTAAAAACAGATTCTTGCATGATCGTTTTCAGCAGCATCGACTACAACACTGAAACAGAAGAATGCAAATTCGACGTTTGGGCGGTGTTCTTCAAATGACATTATTCGGCTTGAAACAAGCCGCTTTGCATGGAGTGCGGATTTTTGTGCAAATGGTTGTATGCCAACATGGTCACTTCGCGACCACGCGGCGTGCGCTTGATGAAGCCTTCCTTGATTAAAAATGGCTCATAAACTTCCTCCACCGTCTCTGCATCTTCGCCGAGCGCCGTGGCAATCGTCGAAAGCCCGACAGGCCCGCCATTGAATTTGTCGATGATTGTAAGCAGCAGCTTATTGTCGATTTCGTCAAGCCCGTATTGATCAATATTGAGCGCTTCCAAAGAAAATTTCGCTATTTCCATGTCGATTTTGCCGCTCCCTTTCACTTGCGCGAAGTCGCGCACGCGGCGCAACAAAGCATTGGCCACACGCGGCGTTCCGCGGCTGCGCATGGCTATTTCCCCTGCGGCTTCCGTGGTGCATTCGACGTTGAGCAATCGCGCCGACCGTTGCACGATGCGTCGCAACACGGCATGATCGTAGTATTCGAGATGGCAATTAATGCCGAATCGCGCACGCAAAGGCGGCGTCAGCAATCCGCTCCGCGTAGTGGCGCCGATAAGCGTGAACGGTGCCAAATTAAGTTGCACCGACCGCGCGCCGGGACCTTTGTCGATCATGATGTCGATGCGATAATCCTCCATGGCTGAATACAAATATTCTTCCACGACGGGATTCAATCGGTGTATTTCGTCGATAAACAACACATCGTTTTCTTCGAGCGACGTCAGGATGCCGGCCAAATCCCCCGGCTTGTCGAGCACAGGACCGGAAGTCACCTTGAAGCCTACGCCCAATTCGTTGGCAACAATATTGCTCAATGTGGTTTTCCCCAATCCCGGAGGGCCATAAAGGAGCGTGTGGTCGAGCGCTTCGCCACGCATTTCGCTGCTTGCACGAACACCCGCAAATTGTCGATAATTTTTTCCTGTCCGTTGAAATCATCGAAAATAAGCGGTCGCAAAGCCCGCTCAAACTCTTTGTCGCCATCGATGCGGCTGCTACGTATGTCAAATTTTTCGTCCATCTGCTTCTATTTTTTGCTTTTGCATGGAAAGCGCTTTATCCACATAGCCGACGATCGTGTCTGGGTCGATGCTACGCAAGCATGCGTAATCGTTGCGCAAGCATTGCTTGTTGCCGAACACCGAACACGGACGGCATGGCATGTCGGCCTGTACTTCAAATCGTGCGATTGCCGCCACCCGCAAAATCCGCAAAACGGATGCGTGGCTCCCCAAACAGAAACGACAGGCACCCCGACAAGCGAGGCCAAGTGCATGTTGGCAGAATCCATGGACACCATCACATCGACATTGCTAAGCAACGACAATTCTTTTGGGAAACCGTATTTTTTCCCTGCCAAAGAAATCACGTTCGGATACGACACTGTCCAATGCTGCAACACCTCTTGTTCGTGGCCGGCGCCACCAAAAGGAAAATGCGCGTGTGTTGCCACTTCGCAAGCCGTTCTATCACGAGGCTCATCAATCCGGGCGGATATGTTTTTCCCTTATGTTTGGCAAACGGAGCTACGGCAATCCATGTTTCGCCGCTTTGCTTCGGTCGTGTGATTTGCGCATATTCCGCAGGGCCGACCGGTTTTTCAAACAACGAGCCGAACGTCATCGGGAAGTCAAATCCAAGCGCGGCGAATACGCGCCGGTAACGTTCGTGAGAAGAGGTCAAAGGCACGAGTTGTTTGTTCTTCGGCTGTGTCAATTGCCGCTTTTCCCGCCGGCCTTTGTCGATTTTCCCCACAGCGATGCCCCTAAGGCGGAAATACAAGCGCAACACATCCGTGCGCAACACGCCGTGGAGATCGGCAAAAGCGTCGAAATGGCTTTCTTTGTCCAATTCGCCGGCAAGCCGCCACAACCCGGCAAATCCCCGATACGCTGTTTTCACATCGACGCCTTTCACCGTCAAATTAGACGGCTGCTCGATGAAAAGCGTTGCAGCGGCAGGCTGCGTCGCCATGACAAAATGCACATCGGGATAGGCGCGACATAAAGAATAAACCACAGGGATGGTCATTGCCACGTCGCCAAGCGCGGAGAAACGAGCTATCAGCACATTTTTTTATATTTCGAACCGTCGTGTTTCAAATCGAACAGTCTCTTTCCTATTTTTTACCGTAAAGCACGGGATTCGTGTCAGCGTCGTTGTACATTTTCATTTGACGATACACCTTCATGTATTTTCGTCCGGCGGCAATGTCGTCGAGCAACGTGGCGATAGCATCCGACAAGTCTTTCTTCTGTTCAAGAAGCACATTGAGCTTTGCGGCACATTTTGCCTTATGTTCGGGCGAAGCGTCGGTGCGTTCTGCTTCCTGCCTCATGTGGTAAATCTTCAATGCCAAAATCGACAAGCGGTCGATGGCCCAAGCAGGACTTTCCGTGTTGATCGAAGCATCGGCTTTCGGAGTTACATCCTTGTACAAGTCGCGGAAATAAGAATCGATATCTTCCACGAGGTCTGTACGGTCTTGATTGGACTTGTCTATCCGCCGCTTCAACGCGAGCGCATCCACCGGATTGATTTCCGGATCGCGAATAATATCCTCCATGTGCCACTGCACCGCGTCAATCCAATTCTTACGAAACAACACGGCATCGATCGAGTCCGATCCGTGCGGATTTTCGACAACGGCATCTATATTGTCATACTCATGATAAAGGCGCGTCGCCTCATCAAATATCTGATTGCATTTTTCTACGAAAGTATTCATCTGTCTTATTTTTATGGTTTGTAGGCAAAAATAATGCAAATCGAGAGCAGAAGCGCCAAACTTGTTTGAGCGATTATGCCGAGATGCAGCTTGCTTGTGGCAAAGATAGTGAAAGCCGCGTGGAATACAAAATGGAGGCGACGTTTTTATATAGCCGGAATGGCTCATTTCCCGACAAGGAATGCCACTTCTTTAAATGCGAAACGAAAAACAATGCCATCCGAGGTGGAAAGCGAAAGCATGCCATCGGGGGCAACATCCGCAATCCGCGCTTCAAAAACAGTGCGTGCCGACAGGACGCGCCGACCGTCGACCGACATCACATCCGTTTCCGCCCGATACGAGTATATGCCGCCGGCGCGATACAACCGCGACAAATATTCTTCATGCAGCCCTTCCCTGCCTTCGGGCAGCAAGGCATACAATCCGGCAATTTCATCCGCAAGATCGTGCAAAACCGCATCAAGCGGAATGTCGTTGCCCGTCAATTGCCTCAACGAAACCGGATTGGGCGCATCTGAGAAAAATTGCCGTTGATTCACGTTCAACCCGATGCCGGCAATCGTATGGCTTATTTTTCCACCGGAAAGTTTATGCTCGATCAAAATTCCACAAATCTTCTTGTCGCCGACGTAAATGTCGTTAGGCCATTTGACCGTCACGTCCTGCACATATCGCTCCACCACGCGAGCCACTGCAAGCGCAACAACTTCCGACAAGCAAAATTGCTCGTTGGGCGCAATGAGGCAAGGCCGCAACAACATCGACATCGTAATGTTTTTTCCATCGGCCGATTCCCACGAATTTCCCCGCTGCCCGCGACCCGCCGTTTGGCTGTCGGCATAAACGACCGTCCCTCCGGAGAAGAATCGGCAACAGCAGCCAAGTAGCTGTTGGTCGACACGACCGACGACAAATGCACGTAGTTTAATTTCATTCCGTTTTTTCCTCCGGTTCTTCTATTTTCGGGAAAACGGCATCGGGAGAATCCAATCCGAAACATCCTTTTATGGCTTTGCGGATGGCATCTGCGTTTTTCCCGCCGCGTTTCAGGATATTGAACACCGCTTTGACATAGTCGTCTTTTTTGGAGAATCCGCAAAGTTGCGCCACATTCGAATCAATCAACATCGATTTTTGATTGAACACGCGCAACACCGCCCTGTAATCGCCTTCCTGCACATAACGGTTGAAATTGCGGCAAAGCGCATCGTAGATGGCATGCGGCCTTATTTCCTCCGTCAATCCGGAAAGATGCGTTTCCAAAGCATTGATATTGGCGAATTTGCGGTCGACAACCACTTCAATCGTCCGCTTCACCGTGTGCCGCGTATGGAGCAATGCTTGTTGTTTCAAGTCGGCTTTGAACAATTTCAGCATGTTTGACTTGACCTTCAAAAATACATCCACATCGTTCTTTCCCCGCAATCTTGCCACCGTGCGGATCACGCCTTCAAGCATCATCAAATTCTCGATTTCAGCCACATCGGGCACAAATATTTTCTTTTCCCGCAAATACTGCACTTCTTTTGCGTTGCGGCGATCGCGGTCGACAATCCCATAGGAATCCAAATGATGGAAGCTCTGAATGCCATTGAACGACCGCACAGTTTCTATCACTTTGTTGCAACTGCCCATTGCCTTCACCGTATATTCGGGAAAAATCAGCGAATACAATTTGAAGTCCAAGCTGTGCGTATCGTCGCCTTCGACAAACAGCACCGGCTTGCGCGAACCTATCAAATCGATTATCAATTGGTCCGACAACGTTTCGTGCGGGCGAATAATTTCATAGTCCCACGCATTCGCCCGAATGTCGCATCCACGAATCCACACCGTGATATTGTCCGTGCGCGAAGCCGGAAATTCAATGTCGTGTGTCAGATAGACAAAGGTGCAATCGGGTCGATGCCCTTCAATGGCCGTCCATAGGCTCTGCGTGATTGTGCGATGAAGAAACAGCGTGGGCGAATCCACGAAAATCACACTGTTGGCCGGAGCATAAAGCGTTGCGCCAATATAAAAAGAACACAGCTTTTTCGCCATGCGACAGCCGCATCGGATTAAAGGCATCTTCTCCTGCGTCGGTTGTAAACTTGATATTCCCGCCGGCGCGACGCACGTCGTTTTTCGGGAACACCTCTTTCCACAGCTCCACGACAGTGTCGATTTTAGTGCGCGGCATCGAACCCGCCGGACCGTCATTGCCGGCAATGTTCATTTTATAAGCAAACATGTCGGACATTTCATCGTTCAGCAGCAGGAAAAGAAGCATCTCAAATTCCGTTTCCGCCACCGGTTTCACGAATTGCACCGACTGCAACGCCTGCGAATAGAGCGTCGCAATCGACATAGGCGCTCCGGCCGCCGGCAACTCTTTCACGGGAAACAGCGCGTTGAGCGCAGAAATGGCAAACGCTTCGCCCCCCAAATCGGAAATCATTTGATTGATGAAACGCGTTTTCCCTGTCCCGTTGGCTCCCACTACCGTAATTTGGCGCCGGCCGTTCAACGTCGGGGGGCTTGTCCGTCGATTCGCTTTGGCAAGGTGATATTCATAGTGTCTTGTATTTTCGTGTAAACTTATAAATTATCCGCCTATAAAACAAATTTTCCCGCCCCCTCAAACATTAAATCTTCATAAACCGCGACAATAGGACAAAATATGTTCCTTTCAAACGATTTTGCCAACGCTTGGTTGATCGTCTCTCAACTTTTGCGTACCTTTGCCGCCGTATTAACCAATGTGGAAAAATTTGGCTGCTTGCAACCACATAAAAAAATGCTAAAACTGCAAAAACGAAATTTCCCATTTTCTTTTCGTCAGATTTAGCTTTTTTCCACTAAAAAATAATGGAAAAATGAATTATCTGTTTACCTCTGAATCCGTATCGGAAGGCCATCCCGACAAAGTGGCCGATCAAATTTCCGATGCAATTGTCGACAAATTGCTTGCTTATGATCCCGAATCGAAAGTGGCTTGCGAAACGCTTGTCACGACAGGGCAAGTTATCATTGCAGGCGAAGTAAAATCGAAAGTGTACATCGACTTGATGGAAACGGCGCGGCGCGTCATCAACAACATCGGCTACAACAAAAGTGAATACAAATTCGATGGCGAATCGTGCGGCGTGCTGTCGGCCATCCACGAGCAATCGCCCGACATCAATCGCGGCGTGGAGCGCGAATCGGCAGAAATGCAGGGCGCCGGCGACCAAGGCATGATGTTTGGATACGCTTGCAACGAAACCAAAAACTACATGCCGCTCACGCTCGACCTCGCCCACTTGATACTGCGCGAATTGTCGGCCATCCGTCGAGAAGGAAAAGCGATGACCTACCTGCGACCCGACTCGAAAAGCCAAGTGACAGCCGAATACGACGAGCACCATCGTCCGGTGCGCATCCACACGATTGTGGTCAGCACGCAACACGATGAATTCATCCGCCCGTCCGACAATTCGCAGGAAGCGCAAGATGCTGCCGACCGCGAAATGCTCGACACCATCAAAAACGACGTGAAAACAATCCTGTTGCCTCGCGTGATCGACAAATTGCCGGCAGAAATTCGCGCCATGTTCGACGACAAACTCATCCTCCACGTCAACCCCACAGGAAAATTCGTCATCGGAGGGCCTCATGGCGATACGGGACTGACCGGCAGGAAAATCATCGTCGACACCTACGGAGGCCGTGGAGCGCACGGAGGCGGAGCATTCTCCGGAAAAGACCCTTCGAAAGTCGACCGCTCTGCTGCCTATGCCGCCCGCCACATTGCAAAAACATCGTTGCCGCAGGCATCGCAGACGAGGCGCTGGTGCAAGTGGCCTACGCCATTGGCGTGGCTGAACCTGTAAGCTTGTGTGTCAACACCTTCGGCACTGCAAAAATCGACCGCAGCGACGCTGAAATCTCTAATGTCGTAAGCCATTTGTTCGACATGCGCCCGGGCGAAATCGAGCGCCGACTCAAACTCCGAAGCCCCATTTATCAAGAAACTGCCGCTTACGGCCACATGGGACGCGAACCGCAAATAGTGGAAAAAACATTCTATTCAAAATACAACGGCGACAAGACAATGACCGTGGAACTATTCACATGGGAGAAACTCGACTATGTCGACCGCTTGCGGCAAGCATTCGGATTGGGAGCATAACCGCCCGCCGCAACTAAATCGAAGAAGCAAAGTTTGAACGACTTTGCTTCTTTTTTTATCCTGAAAATTGGCCATCACTGTCAACTTTCTAATTCTCACCCCTTTCGCTTCCGGCTTCATTTGCCGTCGCGGAATTATTGTAAAAAACCAATTATTTATTTGCAAAATACAATATCACACCTTATCTTTGCAACATGAGGCTCGGCATTGCCATGCCGCGCAAGCACATAGAAAAACACACAATTTTAGTTTAACTTTAATCGAAACACACCATGTTTAAACACAAGAAAATGAGAAACCAAGAACTCATGCACGATTTCAAGCAGCATCTTGCCCATGCGTTCGAACAAGGCGACTACCGGACTCGGGAAGAACTCATCAACAAAACCTTGCAATCTTGCCGCCCGAAGTACGACGTTTCTTTCGATTATGCCCTGCGCATGATGTATGTCATGATTCGCGACGGCAAGCCATGCCCTGCCCGCCGGAAAAACAAACAGGAAATGTGGAAAGAAATTCGCGCACATGTCGTCCGCACGCAAAAACGGCGCAATTGCACGATAGCAGAAGCCGTCGCGTCGGTGCTTGCCGAGCAAAAAGCTTCGCGATATTTCCTTTCTTACAAACAAGCCTCGAAAATCATCTACCATGAAGCACATGTTCGCCGCAATCATCGCGCTTAGCCTGCTGAGCGGATGCCGAAGCAACAAAGAAGCTGCGGCGTGCAACCATCTTGCCACAGCAACGCAAGCGGCATCGGCCGACAGCGTTGTCGCCGCCGTCCGCACAAATGCGACATCGCAATTGAGAGGACAGATTACGGAAGTGGCTTTTTATCCGCCCGACACGTCAGGACGGATAGCCGTAAGACACATCCGCACCGTGACGGCTGCACGCGCCGACGCAAACTCGGCGCGTGCGGGCATCGCTGCCATGCGAAAGGATTCTGCCCGAGAAGTGGCATCTGCCGTTCGTTCGCAGCAAACAAAATCCGAACGAAGCAACAACAGCGGCTTCCGTTTTTGGAGTGTCATCGCCTTGCTGCTTTTAATTTTTATCCTTATCAAAAAGAAATCATGAACAACACAAGAAAAATCACCATCGCCCTCGATTCAACCGCCATTCAGAAACACGTTTGCGCCGAAAGCGCTTGCATAGCCTTGATGAGCGATATAGAGCACACGGAAATCCTGACGCCCGACCATCGGGCGTTGTTGCAACTCTACGCGCACGATGCTTTCTTGTCGCTCGCTGCCGGCATTGCTTCGGCTGTCGACGAATCGGCTTTCAGTGTTCCCTGCCCCGACGCTTCTTTATTCCAACTGCCGCTGTCGGTTTCTGCCGATTCGCAATGCTCCGCGAAGCAACTGCTGGCATTGGCGGAAAAATACGTGGCATGTGCCGTGCTTGCCGAATGCTACACCGCGCACATAAAATTGAAAGAACATTTTATCCGCAAGCGCGACAAAGCATTTTTCGGCATACGCACACAGCTTTCCCGACCGCTACTCTCCGACCGAAAAGCATATCGCTACTGACAGCCTCCCATCGGTGAATCACATAAACAAAAAACAGAGGGCCTCGCATGAGGTCCTCTGTCTTATCGGATTATTTTGTCAAAACGATTAATAAACAACCACTTTCGTAGTTTTTCCGGCTGTTTTCACAACATAAACGCCGGCCGGAACCGCGATTTGCTGCTCGGTGTCGACATTGCTTGTCGCTACAAGCTGGCCGGCAAGATTGTAAACTTCGACAAGGCCGCAAGGCGCTGCAATCCGAATCACGCCCTTGCCACCCACAATCGCGACATCGTCGCCGGAAATCGACGCCACGCCGCTGTGCGTGTTAAACTTGTATTCCGTCATTGCCGATTCACCCGAAACATAGAAGGCTTTCACCCCGATTGTATGTTCGCCGGCAGAAATGCCCTCAAACGTATAGGTCGATTCTTCCACCGTGCCTTTCAGCACGCCATCGAGATACACTTCATATTTCACCACATCGCCGACATCTTCCATCGCATCGTCGGAAGGACCGATATACACATTGTCGACTTGCGCGAAGAATGCGTCGGTCGACGTGTAGCGGAATCCAAGACGCACGGTTTCGCCCGCGTATGCCGACAAATCTATGCTGTACAGTCCCCAATATTCCGAAGGCAGCGTCACTTGGTCGATCAGCACGAAATCGGTCGGTTCTGCCCCGCCGTTGGAAATATGGAATTCCATGGTTTCCAAATAAAGCGATGCATAGGCCTTTGCATAGAACGTCCATATATAGCCGTCGCGCACCGTTATTTCAGGGGAAATCAGCCATTTGTCGGCGGTTGCCATTTGGGAAGAGTTGAAAATGACGCTTTTGTTTCCATCCGGCGCCATGACAGCCACATCGGCAGGCGCCATGGCCGGCGTAGTGGCAAACGGATTGAACACCATCGGAGCAATCGGCACTGCTTCAACTTGTCCGGAGGCATTCACCGTTGCCGAACCCGGATAGGTGATTAATTCTCCCGTTTGAAGCGCAATCGGATAAGTGGAAAGACCGTCTTCGTCCAACGAAATCCAATCGCCAAACTCGCCGGTGGAAAAATCTTCATAGCTTTCAAAACTGTCGGAGAATCCGAGATCTTGATTCCATTTCACGACGGCATCGACCGAGCCATCGGCATTCTCCATGCAATCAACCGTGATATTGTACGGATCGATGATACGTTCGACAAGCGAAATCGGAATTTCCATGTCGCCATCGACCTTCACAGTTTGGGAAAACGGCTCATAATTGTCGGCAACAACGCCTATCACGTATTCGCCTTTCGGAAGCGAAGGCACAATAGTTTCCTCTCCTGTCGCCGTCACGCTGTAAGCCTCGCCGGTTTCCGCCGCAGTCAAGCCGATGGTCATCCCTTCGGGCAATGCGTTGTTGTTTGTCGAAATGCGGAATGTGGCTTTCACGTAATCGCCGTCGGATATTGCAAGTTGCGTTTCCGTCGTGTTGCTTTCCGCTTCGCGATACAGCGCTTTCACGCCAAGCGTATAGTTGCCGGCCGGAAGATTTTCCAATACATAATAATAATCCTCCGTTTCGCCGACCTTTTCACCGTTTTTGTAAATCTCAAACCGCTCGTTCGGGTTTGCCGGCGACATTACCGGAGCCCGACGCGCTTTCGCGCGAGCCACCATCTCTGCATAATAGTCGGGCTGTCCCACATAGAAATCGTCGACCATCAGCATAAACGCATTTGTTTGCCCATTCCCAACCACTGCTTGACTGATATAACGAATCGCAATTTTCACCGTCTCACCGGCATATTCGGAAAGATCGTAGGTTTTCGTTATCCAATCTTCTTCAGTGCTGCCAACCACCACACCGGGCGTTGTCTCGTAATTGCCCGACGATATGAAAACAAAGTCGTCGGCCGTAGGATTGAGTTCCGTAGTGATTCCCACTTGGAATCTTTCATCCCACTGGTCGGCCGATTTTGCCATGAACCGCAAAATATCGTCCGTCCCCACTTCGATGGCGGGAGAAATCAGCCAATCGTCGTTGGCAACGCCTGTTTGCGTGCGGATAAAGCCCACATATTGATTACCGCTGTAAGCGCGAAGCACCGGATATTCGTAGTACCACGGCGGTGTCACGCCGGTAAGCGGGTTGATGATTTGCGCATATTGGAATTTGCCTTGGTTCTGGTAAGTTCCACTCAACACTGCTGTCTGCGCGCCGTCGTCGTCGATGCCTGTCCAATCGCCAAACTCTATTGCAAAAGCTTCGTAGGTTTCAAAATCGTCGAAAAATGCCGGATCTTCGCGATTCCACGAAAGAGTCACGTTGTTGCCTCCGGTCATGATGTCGTGCTTCACTTCCGTTTTCAACGAGAACGGATCGCTCACGGCTTCCTGCAACGTGACGTCGAGCGTCATGTCGGCAGTCACCGAAAAAGTTTCCTCGTAAGAGGCAAATCCGGCCCGTTCTATGCGAATGCTATGATTGCCTTCAAACACATCCACCGTGCATTTGCCTTCGGCATCAAGCACGGTTTCGCCCGACGGATACGACATTCTATTGTCGTCGCTAATCACTTGTTCCAACACAAACCCTTGCCCTTCAAGGCTTTCTCCTGCAGGTGCCGTCACGGCTATATGCAGGTAATGTCCCCCGACTGTCCCCAAGAGGGAAATGCGAGGATTGCCACAAGAGCAACCAAATAAAATTTCAAATGTTTCATTTTGATGTAATTATATTGATATTGAATTCTCCGCATTTACAAAGTGCAAAGGTAATACAAGCCGAGTGAAGAACAATCAAGCTCGCTTGAAATTGTTATTCGAGGCGCAGCTTACCTTATGCAAAGGTACACAAGCCGAGAGAAGAACAATCAAGCTCGCTTGAAATTGTTATCCAAAAGGCGCAGCTTATTTGACATGAAATGCCATGCCGCTCCCAAACTTCAACCGTCGTTCTCCGCAACCTCAGCTTCTTACGAACTCTTTCGACGGTTGGCGCTGCAATGTCTCACCCTGTGTCGCCGCTTGCGGCGGCTATATAGTGGGCATGTCCGAAGGACCGAAAGGGTTTAGTCAAACGCCGCAAAGCGGCTTTTTCTGCAAGTTGGGAGACAGAAAAGCTTGTGAAACTGCAACGTTGTTTCTTATTAAACCCCTCCGAAGCTGCGCGCCACCTCCCCATCCGCGCTCCGCGCGGCAGAGGAAGACATTGCTACACCGCGACACCCGCAACAATAAAAGTCAGGAAACCATGTCATCAATCCTCAACCTTCAACCGCTACCGGCGAATGTTGCGTGTTTCCAACTTCGCAGTTCTCTCAACCATAAACCCTCAACCATAGACCGTTCCCAATCAGTTTTTCCTCCGTTTGCTTCGCGGATGGTACTTCACCACTTCCCTCCGAAGGAAACTGCGATCCATATGCACATAGATTTCTGTCGTTGTTATGTTTTCATGCCCGAGCATCTGCTGGATGGCACGCAAATTGGCGCCGCCTTCGAGCAAATGGGTAGCAAAGGAATGGCGCAAGGTATGCGGACTGATACGTTTCCTGATGCCGCATTGCCCGCACAAATCCTTCACAATGTAGAACACCATCACACGCGACATTTTTCCGCCTCGCCGGTTCAGGAAAAGGATGTTTTCGCTTCCACGCTTTGGCGTCAATGCGCCTCGACGTTTCAAATAGGCTGAAACTTCTTTCAAGGCCGAACGCGCCACCGGCACAAGCCGCTGCTTTTTCGCCTTTCCCCTTGACAATGACATATTCTTCATCCATATAAATGTCGGACAGCTTCAATCCGACAAGTTCCGAAACGCGCAATCCGCAACTATAAAGCATTTCAATAATAGCCTTGTTGCGCACCCCTTCGTAAGTTTTCCCGTCGACGGCAGCTTCCATGGCATCGATTTCTTCCACCGTCAAAATGTCGGGCAAATTGCGCCCGAGCCGCGGCAATTCGAGCAGCCGCGACGGATCGTCCTTGATGATGCCATTTATTTTCAAAAATGAAAAAACGCGCGAATGCCCGATATGATGCGAGCCTGCGAACGCGGATGAATGCCCACGTCGTGGAGCGCGGCAAGAAACTCATGCAAATCGGCTTCAACAATATCCGACAACGACTTTCGCGACAATTCCAAATAGCGCAGCAACTTCTCGACATCATCGTCGTAGCCGTCAATCGTATTGGACGACAATCCTTTTTCAAAGGAAAGATAGGCGTTGAATTGCTCGATGATCTGACCGAATTTCGCTATTTCACTTTTGTTTTTTGCCGATTTCATGTCGGAATTTCGTAATTTTGCCGTGCCAAATGCTTTTTTTTGGCACAAAGCAAAAGTTACGACTTCTCTCGAAAAAAGCCATTGCTATTATGAAAGTTTTAATCATCAACGGTCCGAACCTCAACTTGACAGGCTCGCGGGAAAAATCGATTTATGGAGAAATGACATTCGACCATTTCTTTTCAAGCTTGAAAGCGTCGTATCCCGACGTTATTTTTGAATATTTCCAAAGCAACCACGAAGGCGCAATCATCGACAAAATCCATAGCGCAGGGTTCGACTGCGACGGAATCATACTCAATGCCGGCGCCTACACCCACACATCGATTGCCATAGCCGACGCCATCCGCGCCGTGAAAGCGCCGGCGATCGAAGTGCATATTTCCAACATCCACGCTCGCGAAGATTATCGGCACGTGTCGATGATAGCAAGCGCATGCCGCGGCGTGATTGCCGGATTCGGGCTCGACAGCTACCGATTGGCATTGGAAGCACTGCTCCATCATGCCGAATAGCCCGACGGCGGCTTTCCGCACCTTGAAGTCCGATGCCTGAAAAGCGGCAAACTCATAAGCATATTCAAAAAAAATGGCACAAAACAAATTTACGAAAATCGTCGCTACGGTTTCCGATCGCCGATGCGATGCGGACTTTATCAAAAAATTATACGACAACGGGCTGAATGTGGTACGCATGAATTCCGCCCATTTGCAACGAGAAGGGTTTCAACGCATCATCGACAATGTGCGGCAAGTGTCTGATCGAATCGGCATCCTCATGGACACGAAAGGTCCCGAAATTCGCACCACGACCAACGCCGACGATGCGAACCTGAATTTTTCCGCAGGCGACACAACCGTGTTCGTGGGCAATCCCGACCAACTATCCACGAAAAGACCGCATCTGCCTGTCGTATGCCGACATTGCCAACGACGTGCGCACGGGAATGCACTTGCTTGTCGACGACGGCGAACTCGACTTCCGCATCGACGCGATAGAAGGCGGCGAATTGAAATGTACCGCCCAAAACGACGGGTCGCTGGGCTCGCGCAAAAGCGTCAACGTCCCCGGCGCCAGCATCAAATTGCCGTCCCTCACGCAGCGCGACATCACCAACATCGGCTACGCCGTCGAAATGGGTGTCGACTTCATCGCGCATTCTTTCGTGAGAAGCCGCCAAGACGTGCTCGACATCCAAGCCATACTCGACTCCCACGGAAGCCACATTAAAATCATCTCAAAAATTGAAAACCAAGAGGGCATCGACAACTTCGACGAAATTCTCGATGCTTCGTATGGCATCATGATTGCCCGCGGCGACCTCGGCATTGAAGTGCCGGCCGAACGCATTCCCGTGCTCCAACGCGAATTGATCCGCAAATGCATCAATGCCCACAAGCCGGTCATCGTCGCCACCCAAATGCTCCACACGATGATTACCAACCCGCGCCCAACCCGCGCAGAAGTTTCCGACATCGCAAATGCCGTGTTCCAACGCACCGACGCGCTGATGCTCAGCGGAGAAACCGCCTATGGGAAATACCCCGTGGAAGCAATATCCACCGTGTCGCGCATCATCAGCGAAACGGAATCCGTGTTGAAACGACGCGACGACGCGTTCAACCACACGCTTTTTTCTGCCGCTACACTTCCGACGTGACTGCATTTCTCGCACATGGCGCCGTCGACTCGCAATATGAAATCGGCACGAAAGCCATCATCACCGACAGCTACACAGGGCGCACGGCACGATACATCGCGTCGTTCCGAGGCATCAGCCCGACGCTTGCTTTGTGCTACCGGCCCAATGTTCCCCGCCTGTTGGCGCTTTCCTATGGCGTATACCCTCTATACCAAAAAGAAGGACGCTTCTTCGCGCGAATATCTCTACAACGGGTTGAAGCATCTCATTGAGTACGGCTTCATCACGCGCAACGACAAAATAGCGTATTTGGGAGGCGGATTCGGCGAAGGAAAAGGCACAACATTCCTCGAAATAAACCGAGTGGACGACGTGATGCAAAACTACGACCGCTACGATTTGCCCAATTTGGAAAAGCCCGAACAATAATGACGGAAGAATTAGAAGACTATATCCTGAGCCACATCGACAAGGAAGGCGAATCCCTGCACAAGCTCGACCGCGAAACCCATCTTTTCCATTTGCGGCCACGCATGTGTTCAGGACACTTGCAAGGACGACTGCTGAAAATGATAGTCCGGATGATTCGCCCGAAAAACATATTGAGTTAGGCACCTTTACCGGCTATTCCGCATTGTCGATGGCAGAAGGCATGGATGGCGACGGGGAGCTGCACACCGTGGAAATCGACGACGAATTGGAGGACTTCATCCGCGAGCATTTGGAGAAATCGCCTTATGCCGACCGCATACACCTGCATATCGGCGACGCGCTCGAAATAGTGCCGCAATTGGGTTTGACTTTCGATTTGGTATTCATCGATGCCGACAAACGGCGATACGACGACTACTACAACATGGTTTTCGACCATGTCGCCCATGGCGGATTCATCCTTGCCGACAATACGCTGTGGGACGGCAAAGTGGTCGATTACGGCAAAAAACTCGACGCGCAAACAGCAGGGATCCTTCGTTTCAACGACCTTGTGGCGGCCGATCCGCGCGTGGAAAAAGTGATTCTTCCTTTGCGCGACGGACTGACCATCATCCGCAAAATCTAACCGCCGAAAAACAAACGAGCCGGAAGAATCGCCGTCCCCGCCGGAAAAACACCTTTGATTTCCAAGCGGCAATCACGCACACGGGGCGCAACGACGCGATGCACGAACGGAGCGCCTATCTGCCCTCGCATCCGCAAACGCGACAACAACTCGCCATGGCAAGAATGCCCGTTCTCTCCATACACGGCAAAGCGGGCATCGGCTTTGTCGGCCACTGCATCCCACTCCACGGCTTTCAGCCGCAACCCGTCGGTCGGTATTTGGGCTGAACGAAGTTCTATTTCCATATCGCGTTCGTTTTTCCTCCTCGATGGCAAGCAACGACGACGATTCGCACAAAATCGTGCCGGCATCCGAATTTACAAGGTTTTCGATTTTCATCCGGCGGCGATAAAACTTGTTTTCGCCATCGACCACGACGACGCCATCCGCAGCAAGCACCCAAATTTAATCAAACCGCACGCTATACCCCACGCCAACGACATTCTCCACCACAATGCCGGTCGAAACGACTTTCGAACCTTCATACCGGCACACTTCTCCATGCGTATCGACAAAAGCCAACCCCTGCCGCAGTCGGCAAACGCACTTTCCGTCAGGTGCGACATGTCGGGAAATCAACGTGGCGGCCGTGAAACGATGCCGGCTGTCGAAAGAAAGCAACCGGACGCCGTCGGCGGAAAACAAGCAGAGAGGACTGCGACCGAGCGTCCACGACGAACCATAGCGAAACGACGGCGACACCGCAATGATGCTTCCGCTACCAATTCCTTCACACGGTTGCCATTGCATCGGCATACTGCAAGGAGCTACAAACAATGCCGATTCGCAACGGCTATCAACGTTGCTCGATTCCGGCACAGCCACCGCATCCACGACCGGCATCGCAAAACCATCCGTCGACACGGCAAAAGCGAAATTGCCCGACGAGGATGGACGCAATGCGATTTCCGCCCGAAACGACTTCCCTCCGGCAACGGCAATCACTTCCATTTTTATTGCCCTTGCATCGGGATAACCAACACATCCCGTCAATTTCTCCGAATACCGCTCCGTCAATTCCGAACGCGTCACGACGGCTTCCCCTTCCGGCGTGGCAAGCGTCACGGCAACGAACGTGCTTGCCATGCCTTCCACCAAGCGCGACCCGTCGCACATCGACAAGAAATGCGGAGGCAACCGGCGTTTTACTGTCAAGTTTCCGGCAGCCAAATATCCTCCGGCGGAAGCAAACACCTTTGGCGAAAATTCGGCCGTGCGTGGCGACCATGCAATTTCTGCTCCCGACAGATGCGCATCGACAGCCCACGTCCCGGCTGCGATCTCCGTCACACCTTCGCCACTTATCTTACTTTGAAGAAACGCTTCGATGTCGGTAATCGCCGTCAAAAGCCGAAATTTCCCCATTTCTGCCGCATCGGAAAGCAAGCGGCAACCATCGCGCCACGTTGCCGACATTCGCAAAAAAACATGCGGAGGCGCCGGTTTGGCTTTGCTCTTTTCTAATTTCCACTTCGAAATCGGAATCGTCCACGTCGCATGCATAAATTTCCACGGCTTTCACAAAAGGTTTCCATGCCCCAATGCCGGAAGACACGATTGCAATAGACGGCTTCCACGCCTCCGCCGTCAAAAACCGATTCGCCCACGACGCGATTGCCGTCGGCATCTGCCGCAACTTCGCGCAACACGTCGGGATGCCACAACCCCTGCCCGACGGCCGCCATTTCGCCCGACCACATCAGGCTGTCGTCCCAAAGGCGCAACCCTACGCGCAAAAGCATCGGCAAAATACGCGATCCGCGACAGCTTGCCGATTGCAACATCGAAACAACAGCTTTGCGAAAATTGCCGGCGGCTCGATTGTCGTCGACTGCGGTCAGCGTCGAGCCGGTCCATGCCGGGTAGTCGCCGGAGAGTTCCAATGCCTGCAACGGCAACGACATGACGCCTTGCGACTTCACGCCAAAAGCAAACGACGGCATTTCTATTTCGCCACCAAGAAAAGAATATTTGCCGGAAACATAATGGAGATACTTCAACCCTTCGCTTGTCCCAAATATCGTCAATTCGCAGGCCGATGCCATGCCGGTCACATTGCCTGCCACGGGAAACAACGCTTGTTCGTCGAAAACAAACACGCCATCCGCACGATGTCCCAACAATACAAGACCGGCATTTTCACGCACGATAAAATAATATTGCCGCCCTTCGCGCACATCGATGCCGACCAGTCGATCGGTCTCTGCCATATAGGTGACGACAGCCGGATCGCCGGCCACTTCCATCCGGTTGCCGCAAGAACGCAACCCGACAACCTCCGCAGCCCCTTCGCGGCTCGTCGCGTCCAATCCCTTGAACGCGACTGTCTTCATCACGGATTTTTTCATCTTTTTTGCAGCAAAATAAAAATGCAAGATTCCATGCACCTGCAAAACGAGAAATCAACCACACCGTTGCGCGCCAACATCTGCCACGAGCAGCCTGCCTTTCCTGAAAAAGTTGACTCATAACAGAGACAAATTATGTATTATTTACGAACAAAAAAACAGCGGAAGCATATATGATACATTATAAATGCGAGTATGGTTAAGACTTGTCAACGCCGCTATCGGATATTTCCCTGCCAACTCTTCCAATTTCGTTTTCAACGTCCTTTCAATCATATCATTCGCTTTGCTCTTTTTTTGCAATTTTACGATTAGAAAATAAATCTGCAAAAACAGTTCTGCCCTGCATAAGAAAAAGGATAAATTCTTTCCACTAATTCTCGGATTTCACTACATAAATAATATAGATGCGTCTCGGGAAAACAATTTCAAACATGTTTGAACGCTATATTTTGTTCAGATAAATGCCATTTGTCTTTTCGAACGTGCCTACCATTTGACAACATTTCCGAACGATGTGGAAATGTTCATGTCGCCGTTGTAGACTACGGCACATTGATGCGGCTCTGCCCCCGATAATTTGCCCATTTGGAAATGCCTTTAAAAAATCGGCATTATAAGTGGCTCCGGATTTGATTTCATAAGCATAAGGCTTCCCATCGACATAATGCAACAAGTCCACTTCATTGCCGGTACTGTCGCGCCAAAATGAAAGAACCGGTTCTACACCTTGATTGAACGATTTTTTAATAAATTCGTTAATCACAAGGTTTTCAAACAGGCCGCCACGCAAAAAATGGGTTGACACTTGTTCGGCGTTTTGTATGTTCAAAAGCGAACAAGCCAACCCTGTATCGTAGAAATAAAGTTTTGGCGCTTTTATAAGCCGTTTAACATAATTGTTGAAATCCGGTTTCAGCAGATAGCAGATATAGCTCGCTTCCAATACAGAAATCAAGCCGAGGCTGTTGAAACAGCTATGCCACATTCGTTTGCCAAAGATGAAAGGTTGAGCAATTGCCCGATACGACCCGCACATAGCTTGATAAAGCGAATGAATTTGCTCAAATCGCCAATATTTTTCATCATCCTGACATCACGTTCAACGTAAGTTTGTATATAAAACGGATAATACTCTGTCGGCGTTATGCCTTTATCGTAAAGACGAGGATATCCCCCATTGAAAATTTCTTCATCAACAGAAGATGGAAGAATACCACTCTTCTGCATTTCTGCATGCGACAACGGAAGCAGTTTCAAAATTGCAGTTCGTCCGGCCAACGATTGTGTGATATTTTCCATTAATAGGAAATTATGCGATCCTGCAAGCATATACATGCCTTCTCGATTTATATCGTCAACATGTGTTTGGATGTACGAAAATAATGCCGGAACTCTTTGAACTTCGTCAATAATCGTCTTTTCTGCATAAGTCGAAAGAAATCCCCTTGGATCTTCCAATGAAAACAACCGCATGTCGGGATCTTCAAGCGATACATATTTATAGTCGGGAAATGCATATCGCAACAATGTCGATTTTCCCGATTGGCGAGGACCCGTCAATGTCACTATCGGATATTTCCCTGCCAACTCTTCCAATTTCGTTTTCAACGTCCTTTCAATCATATCATTCGCTTTGTTTTTTTGCAAATTTACGATTAAAAAATAAATCTGCAAAAAAAACAGTTCTGCCTTGCATAAGAAAAAAAGATAAATTCTTTCCGCCAACTCTCGGATTCCACTACATTTAAATAATGTAGGATGCGCCTTGGGAAAACAATTTCAAACAAGTTTGATTGTTTTCCTCTCGGATTCCACTACATTTAAATAATATAGGATGCGCCTCGGGAAAACAATTTCAAACAAGTTTGATTGTTTTCCTCTCGGATTCCACTACATTTAAATAATATAGGATGCGCCTCGGGAAAACAATTTCAAACAAGTTTGATTGTTTTCCTCTCGGCTTTCACTATATTTGCAATCATGAATCGGACCATCAACGAAATTCAAGACGAAATAATAGACGAATTCAGCGGTTTCACCGACTGGATGGACAAATACGCTTATCATCGAAATGGGCAACGCCCTTCCCTCGCTCGATGCGAAGCACAAAACTCCCGACAATTTGATTGAAGGCTGCCAGAGCCGCGTGTGGCTGAACGCCGTATATGAAGACGGAAAAATCCGCTTCGAAGCCGACAGCGACGCGATCATCGTGAAAGGAATCATCTCGCTGCTGATTCGCGTGCTTTCCGGACAAACACCGGCCGACATCCTCGCAGCCGACCTTTACTTCATCGACCGAATCGGTCTGTCCGAACATTTGTCGCCTACGCGCAGCAACGGCTTGGTGGCGATGGTGAAACAAATAAAAATGTATGCACTTGCCTATAAAGCAAAAAGAAAATTCATGACCGCATGAGCAACCTATTCAACAACCCGCAACCAAAGCACTGTCCTATACGTGCAGCACAGAATCCGTTCAACAAAAACCCGTGGGCCGTCGGGGTGGCCGCATTGTCGCTCATTTCCGCGGCCGTCTATCTTTTTTCGCCCCATTGTTCAGCATTCCGATATTTGGATTCAACACCGGCTCCGATTATGTCCGCGTGTTCTACTCCTACCAACGCTACATGGACATGGCCACCTTCCTCATTCCGGCCATCGGCGCTTTCGGGGCAATATTGTGCGCATTCCGCAAAGAAATAGGCCCGCACATCTTATCGGTGGCTTTTGCAGCGTTGCCGCTCATGTTCATGACATATTTCGTGGTGAGCCTCTGCCGCTATCCGGATTTTATCGGAAACGACATGCAGAAAATATCCATGATTGCGATGATCGGATGGGGCGCATGGCTCGCGCTTGCCACAGCCTTGCTTACGTTTTTGTCGGCAATAGCGCTCGTTTACACCGACTACAAACAATTTAAAACCAAATAATACTCTATCTATGTTCAAGAATCATCCCAAAGGACTTTTGGCCGCCGCGCTCTCCAACATGGGCGAACGGTTTGGCTACTACATCATGAACGCCGTCCTCGTGTTGTTCCTATGCTCGAAATTCGGGCTCGACAACAAGACGAGCACCATGATTTATTCCGTGTTTTATTGCGGCATTTATGTGCTTAGTTTGGTAGGCGGACTCATTGCCGACCGCACGCGAAACTACAAAGCAACCATCATGTCGGGATAATCGTAATGGCGCTTGGATACATCATTTTGTCCGTGCCGGTACTTTCCTCCCCCGACAACATTTCGTGGTTGTTGCCGCTCACATGCGCAGCGCTGTTCCTAATCGCATTCGGCAACGGCTTGTTTAAAGGAAACCTCCAAGCAATCGTCGGACAAATGTACGACAACTACGAAGCCGAAGCCGCCAAAAAAAAGGCGAAGAAGCGTTGAAATTGGCAAAAAGCCGCCGCGATTCCGGATTCCAAATCTTCTACGTGTTCATCAACATCGGCGGACTCATCGCCCCGTTCGTTGCGCCCTTGCTGCGCGAATGGTGGTTGAGAGCCAACAATTTCATCTACAATGCCGACCTTCCGGAATTATGCCATAAATTCCTGAACAAAGTGTCGATGGGAACGGAAGAAACGGCCAATCTCCACGGGCTCGTAGAAAAAATGGGCGGCTCTGTCGATAATTTGTCGACATTCTGCACAAACTATCTCGACGTGTTCAACACAGGCATCCATTATTCGTTCATCGCATCGGTGGCTGCCATGCTGCTGTCGTTGGTGATATTCGTGGCATGCCGCCGCATGTTCCCGACTCCGGGCAAAAAAAGAAAAGAAAGAAGTCGTCAACTACACGCCGGCCGAAAAAGCTGCAATGGCAAAGAAATCAAGCAACGCATGTATGCATTGTTCGCCGTATTCGCCATCGTGATTTTCTTCTGGCTCTCGTTCCACCAGAACGGCGTTTCGCTGTCGCTCTTCGCGCGCGACTATGTCGACACCGAAAAAGTGGCTCCCGAAATATGGCAAGCCGTCAATCCATTCTTCGTGATTGTGCTGACGCCGCTCATCATGCTCCTCTTCGGGCATCTGGCACGCCGCGGGAAAGAAATATCCACACCAAAGAAAATTGCCATCGGCATGGGCATTGCGGGAATGGCATTCCTCTTCCTCGCATTGTTCTCCTTCTTGCAAGGCTATCCGTCGGGCGACGAATTCAAAGTGATGGATGCCGCCACCAAAGAAAGCATGAAAGCAGGACCGTGGGTTCTGATCGTTGTCTACTTCTTCCTCACTGTGGCGGAATTGTTCATATCGCCGCTCGGATTGGCATTCGTTTCGAAAGTAGCCCCGAAACACCTCAAGGCCTTTGCCAAGGCCTTTGGCTCGGCGCTACGGCTCTCGGAAACCTCTTCTTGTGGATTGGAGCAACGATGTACGACAATTGGGACATCTGGCAATGCTGGGGCATGTTCCTCGCTGTATGCGTAGTGTCGATGAGTGTCATGCTCGGCATGGTGAAATGGCTGGAAAAAGTAACCAAATAACAAAAATCACATCATTCAACAAAAAAGACCGGCTTCAACCGGTCTTTTTTTATACTCTATTTTTTTGAAAAATATCAATGGCAGCATCCGCCGCAACTGTCGTGGTCGCCACAGCCATGATCGTGGCCGCAATGCTCGTCGCCGCAACCGCAACAACCGCCGCCACACGACGGATGAAGCTCTTTTTCCGTAGCGTCGCGCACAAGCAGGATGCGACCCTTGAAATGGACCGTCTTGCCGGCAAGCGGATGGTTGAAATCCACTGTCACATTAATGCCGGTCACTTTCTCCACCAATCCCGACACCGGCATTCCCTCTGCCGTCATCATCGTGATCGACGCGCCTTCATAAACGTGCTTGTCGTCAAACTTGCCGTCCACTTCGAAAAGTTCGCGCGCAAGTTCCATCACATGTTCGTCGCGACGAGGGCCAAAAGCCTTCTTCCGGCGTCAACGTGATGTCGAAAACGTCGCCCGCCTGCTTCCCTTCGATAGCGTCGCACAGTGCGGGCAAAACATTGTCCTCCACGCCGAAAACAATGCGCTCGGGATGTTCGCTCGTCATCGACAACATCAATTCTTCTTTTCCATTCTCCACTTCATAAAGGTCGTATGTCAATTCCACATACTTCCCGGCTTTACAAATTCCATACTATCGCTTATTTCCTTTTAATTGCTATTTATCCTAAACATTTCCGCAAAGGTATCGATTTCCACCGGATTGCCGACGAATTTTCTATCTAAAATGTATTTGCACATCCCGAGATTTGCCGTATCTTTGTCGCGCTAAAACCTATCGATACCCGGGTGGCGAAATTGGTAGACGCGCTAGCTTCAGGTTCTAGTGGTGTAACAACCTTGTCGGTTCGAGTCCGATCTCGGGTACAAAGAACGGCTGGAAATCATTTGATTGATAGCCGTTTTTATTTTATCGGGCAGCCAAAACGACAACACCCCTCTTTTAGGGCTTATATAGGGTACTTGTTTACAAATAAATCGAATATGGAAACAGCAAAAAGGATTTACAGGCCCGACGAATTGCAGCCGTCCGAACCTATACATCCCGGCGAAATGCTTAGAGATGAATTGGAAGCACGTGGAATATCGCAACGAAAATTTGCGACTGTAATCGGCGTATCTTATTCTGTGCTCAACGAAGTGATAAACGGCAAACGCCCGATAAACACCGAATACGCATTGAAAATTGAAGCGGCAACTGGCATACCTGCCTACATTTGGATAAATATGCAATCCGCTTACAATATGCAGACCGCCCGGCGTGATAGCAAACTGTCCGTGGTGTTGGATAACATCCGCAAAGCGGTTGCGGTACTCTAACAAGCAAGCAGAAAAGCCGCCGGCAGGGATTTTGTCTGCGAAACCGCCTCAACAGAAAGGATTAAACCTATTGCTTGCCTCAAATATTCTTCTGAAAAGTAGTGCCTTCGATTTAATGTGTTTCGTATCCTTGCCAACCGTTATTATTTTATCGGGCATCCACAGAATAGCCAAATCCTCGACAACCCACAAAAATTGGGCGGAAAAAGCCGCCCAATTTTAATTGTCAAGGAGCTGACAAGTTTTCTTCGTCGGCTCAAAATCAGAACTCAACGCCCAATTTAATGGAAATGCCGCCGATTGTCGCCTTTTCGGTGAAGCTCAAATAGCTGTTCCAAAATAAATCTCCGACTTCTGAAGGTTATACCCCAACGTCAAATACACAGCGCTTCTATTGGTAACCGCGAAACTTGCGCCTACCGACGGATTAAAATAAAATCCCGAACCGTCAAATGGAGAATAGCCAATTTTCATCCCCAACAAAGGAGTGATCCAATTGTCCATGAAATAAACCCTCAAATCTGCAAAAATAGGCACAAAAACGGTTTCCCAATCAAAATGATAATCGATTCCGAGACCGCCACCCAAAAAGAAATGCGGGCTGAATTGGTATCCGTGGCTCGTTTGCAAAAGCAAACACGCCGTCGCCATAATCTCCGGTTCCGGCAACCCCGCCAATCTCTACAAATCCCCGATATCCTTTGCGGGCGCGGGGATTGTCGGCTGTACGCCTACCGGTCTTCACGCCGCTCCATCCGGGCGTCACTTTGCTCGTTTCGGTCATTTGCCATGCAAGCAGTTGGGTATCCTCTCCAAAGCTGTTGCCTACCTGCTCCGTGGCATTGCCGGCTACGAACGGTTCATGCGATTCGACACATTGCACATCTTCCGCATTGGCGGCAGCGCAAAAGAAGAATGCTGCCAACAATACTGACATTTTTTTACCATTACCATTTTTCTTCTTTTTTTGCCGTCGCAACCTCCCACGACTACATTAATATTAAGAACAAAAAGGTGTGAAGGTTGTATTCGATTCATCCCCATTGTCAATCGGCAAGACATCGCGCTATCGCCTCTGCCATGTATCGCAAGCGCCACCATCCGACAAGGAGACAATTCCAATAACACCTTTTTCCAACCGACGCGCTATTCAATCGAATAATCGTTCATGACAAACACTGTAGGTATTATCGTGTTGCTCTCGACAACAGCTTGTTCGCCTTTGATGGCAAGAAATGCGAAACCCACTCCGGGCAAGAACGTCACCCAAGCCTACGCCCAAGCCTATCGACAAGCCCTTCTTGTCGTTTCCCTCATCGCTCACGCTGCCTTCCAGCATGATGTTCTGCCCGTCGACAGCGTTTGTCGAAACGCATTTCACGGCAACCGACCCCGGTTTTCCCGCATCCGCGGGCTTTCTGCCTGTCGATTTGCAACTGCACAGGAGTGCCACGTTTTATCAGCACTTTCCCATCCGCACTTTTCACATCGTTTTCGACTATTGCCGAGGGGCTGCCTTCTTCTTTGCTTGTCACTTGCGAAACGATTCTCACAGACAATGCCGTTCCTCGGCTCAATGGAGTTGATGCCAATACCGAAAGGTTCATCATCAAAGCAGCCAAAGCCACTGTTACATACTTTTTTGCCATACTGTTGCTTTTTGTGTCCTTCAATCCCCAAAAGGACGGTTTATACACAACAAAAAGCGTGAGGACTGTATCTGGCTTATCCGTCAATCAGGCTTCTCGCATTGCCTCCAAAATGGATAAGCAACAGCAACTCACGCCTTAGCGCATATATATTTCTCATCGCGAGAAAGTATATATCACCAGCGTGAGCGTCGTTGCCACCACCTTCATTCCGGATTCAAATTTTGCGAGAATTTGATTGACAAAGGCAAGTTTCAATAACGCTCTTAATCAAATACGTATGACTCCCTTACGGAATCATTGCAAAGTTAATTAAATTTTATTGCCATCCATTGGCAATTGCTAAAAAAATAGAAAAATCGCATGTCTCCTCAAAATAGTTGGGAATATTTCCCATCGTCCGTCAAACGCCCGAATACAAAAAAGCATCGACAACGACACAGCCACAATCTGCGCCATTGCCGATGCTTCTATCGAAACTTTAGAATTTTACATCACCACGACTTTGTCAGTCACTATCTTGTCGTCAATTTTCACAGAAACGACATATACTCCTTTCGCAAGATTGCCAAGGGCGATCTCGTCCACTCGGAATATTGTCCTACAAGCACTCCGCCAACAGAGTATATCCGCAAACTTTCATAAGGAAACAACATCCTTACGACGTTATCGAAATAGACAAACGGTTTGGAATCGGCAATTTCAACCACGCCGCCATTGTCTTCATTCCACAACTTAACGGAATAGAGCTCGTAGGAAGAAGTCACCATATTGGAAATTGCAGATCTTTGCCCATCGGCAAGCACTCCCACATAATATATTCCGTCGGCAGGCACAGTTATCTTTCCCGTTGCGGTCTGCACGTCGTCGGAAACGGTTGTCCCAAGCGCCATCTGCGTGGTGAATGCCTGAGGCAGATTCTTGTCGGCAAGATATACGCCAATTTTAATGCGCGCCTTATCTTCTTCGGTCAGATCGTCAATATTGTCGACCGCTATGCGATAGCCAAGGCTTGCATTTATTTCGTCGCCCTTACGCAACTTGAAAGCAGGAGCGACAATCATCCCGGGCAAGTCTGCCGGCATATTGTCGTAGAAGTAGCTTGTCGTGCTCGCCGTCAGGCAAGACGCGCCGCCGACGCCAGTTCCAAGCTCCCACCGGCTGAAATTGTCGGCCGGATTATATTGATACCATTCATCAAACTTTCCGGCAAAATCAGATTCGTAAGTACCAAGAGCCAAGCCTTCTGTCACCGGTTCTTCAAACGTAATCATATCAAGATAAAGTGCGCCCCAAGACGACGTGGTAGTGCATTTCACGCCTATATAATAGTTGCCGCTTTCCTCTATCTCCACTTGTTGAAGCACTTTTTCATACACTTTGGTTGTAACGACCGTACCCTCGACAGAGTACAACAGCGTGGTCATCGCTTCCGGATTCTTCTCCTCGCCAAGATAAATCGAGAAATTCTGCCCGTAGCGTTCCACATCTGTCATATTCATAAACGTACGGTAGAAGAAGCTGAGATCGTAAATTCCCGCAGGAATCTCTATGCAGCCCGAATAAACCCAATCTCCGTCGGCAGATGCCGCACCTGTGTGATAGAGCGCGCCTTTGCCATTATAAGCAGATTGGCTTGTAGTCATGTTTGCCGCCACCATCCAGCTCCCTTCCGCTGTCCATTGCTCTCGCTGTTCTTCCGTGTCAAAATCCACTGCATACGGAAGTCCCGCGTTGGCATAAGAGGTAAATTCCGGCAATGTCCAATTGTTATTAAAAGCATCGGCATCGTTGTCGGCAACAACAGAGACAGATATCTGATAAGTCCGGGGGCAGAGACGTCAACCTTATTGCTGAACGCGTATTGCAATGATTCTCCCGGAGCGACGCTTTGCTGTACAGTCTCCTCCACAGGCGCTCCGCCATTCACCGTATATGCCGCCTTGAATCCGCTTTGCGTCGTAGTCCCATGGTTGGCAATTTCCACAATGACAGTGTTTTCGGTCAAATTGAATCCCGAAACGGAAGAATTGGCCGCGGAAAGGATACTTAAATCCTCCGATTGGTCGAAGCGCACATCGTCAAGAATAACGTCATGCCCCATGCCATCGTTAGAAAGCCACATAATACGTGCCGTCGGCAGGTATCTCCACCGGCGAATAGCCTTGCTTGTACACCAGCACATTGTCGTCGGTCAACGTGAATACGGCAAGCGGGGCATCCTTGGATATTTCATCCGGATCGTCGGTCGTGGCGAGATACAACTTTATGTTGCAACCGTCGCTTCCCGAACTCGAGCTCATTCTCGTGGTGTAATAAAACGAAATGCGCGCATCGCCCTTAAAGCGTTGATTGCCGGAGAAATCAACCAGTCGTTGTGTTCGATTCCGGAAGCTGAACTCATATATGCTGCTTGCTGTCCATCCTTTGCATAGTTGATGTTGCCATCTATCACCTGCATTATTTCCCAATAGAGGATATCATTGTCTGCGTTGTATGTAATCCAGTTCTCGTTCTGCTCGTCGGCTTCAAAACTTGCTTCGAACGGGAAATCGTAAGCCTCGTATGCGGAAATAGTCTGTGTGATTGCATTGTTTGCAGATTCCGAATCTCCATCCATCTCTGTCCACACCTTCAATGTATGGCTCCCGACGGCGCTTAAATCCACAGTGCCCGTAGCAAACGTATGCTGATGCGATTCTCCAACTTCAATCCTGTCTATTGTTTCCCTGAGAATGGTGCCATTGTCAAGTTGGCAACACACAGGGATGTTTTCCAACAGCGTGCCTCCTGCATTCCTGAACGTAGCTGCAACCGTCACTCCTGATTGCGCAAGAGTGGCGTTGAGCTTCGGCGAGTCGATGGAAACAACTGCCACATCCGCTCCCGTCTCGTCTATTTTGATATAGTCGAGGTAGAAAGAGCCTACATAACTGTTGTCGGGCGTTATTGCTATTGTGTAAATGTCATCGTCCGGCACATTGAACGTCATGCTTCCCGCCGTGTATTCTTCGGCAGCCGGAAGTTCGATGGAACCTGCGAGGCAATCGTAAACACCCGGCTCTGTAACCAAATACACATTCAATTTTGCAGTAGAAAGAGCCATGTAGTCGAAACTTAACTTGACTGTCCCTTTGGGCAAGGCGATACAGCTCGAAAGCAAGTAGCTTGTTAGTCCTGGGTTGTAAACCCAACCTTTCATCATAGCATCGTTATAGTAGGCCCATCCCATTGTCACCCAGCCGGATGTCCGTGTATAACTGCTGCTGAATGCCGTTTCGGCGTTGTCGTCGGTCATAGCGAACGGGAACGGTATTTCGTCTCTATTTTCACTTCCGCAGCAAAGGCGTCATTGTCATGATTGCTGTCGGACAATGCCTCTGCCCACACTTTCACTTCGTGCGCACTTCCGGCGGAAAGAAGCATGGGGCTGGCGAATGTGTATGCGACGGTTGCTCCTCCGACAAGTGGCGTGTTGACCGTTTCAGTCACCGTTTCCCCACCGTCGATTTGGCAATTCATCGTGTACGAGGCACAATCGAATCCTATGTTAGCGACCGTGGCAGTGACCAACTGTTGCGTGTTGCAACTCGAAATAGGGCTTACAATGCCGTCACCTGCAAATCCGAAACTTTCTCTTTATTTATCCTTATATCGTCAAGATATAATGTATTGGTAATATAAGGGATTGAAGCCGTGGTTCCATAATCATGGAAAGCGATATGGATTTGCTGTCCTGCAAACTGGTCGAGGCTGAAACTGTAATTGCTCCAATTTTTTGCACTTTCAGGCACCATGGAAATCAATGTGTAAAAGTAAAGTCTTCCGCATCTGTTCCCGTTGTCGACACAACAACCTCGAATTTCACTTTGTTCTCGTCCGCCACATTTGCGTTGCCGTTGTACGCCGAATTATGCCCCATCATAAAATTGAGCACATCTCCGCTCTCAACGCTTATGCTTGGCGAAATCAGCCATTGGTCGGGCGTGACTCCGTCCATGGCCCGTCCTGTTTCCGACGACACTGCATATGAGCCGCCTTGCTCATATCCCAAAACAGTCCGTTCAAGATCCGACGTCCCTTCATAAGGTGCTATGCTCCATTTATATGTGTCATTGGTGTTGACAACCGTCCACGCGCCGGGGATATCGCCACTTTCGAACGTTTCATAAAATGTTTGCCCTGATGCAGCCATGACAAACACGCCAAATAAAAATGTAAATAATTTTCTCATACGACTCTGGTTTATCGTTAATATTTTTACAAATAACGCGATTTAAAGCGACAAAAAGCAACTTAAATACCCTTATTTATTTACAATATAATTTTCATCTTTCGGAGATACATGTACGGCATGTTTCTACAATATGCTTACTAACAGCTTATTAAATAACAATATTGCAGTTGCGAAAAAATCAAACTAACCGCCTCCGCTCATTTTATGACAGCAAAACGCCTGAATATCTGTACAATTATTTAAATTTGCCGTATTAAAAAATACGGGAAAATGCGGAAATTCTTCACACTCTTAATCATTATAGCAAGTTGTCAGAAAATGGCGGCGATACCAATCGCTGAACAATATCAAAAAATACTTGCAGAAACTTCGGCCAATGCCGCAAGCGAAACGACAGCGCAAATCCGCGACATACGGACAACAGCAGATTCCTTAAAAGCGCTCCCTGCATCAAAAAGACAATATCCTTGCCGCAGAAAAAAATAGTATTCGAGTTGTGCTCTTCGCTTTACAAAAAAACACATCGTACCACAAAACAATCAACTACATATCATATTGCCGCCCATTGCTGGAAAGCATAATCCCCGACACCAAGCAGGCACAATCCATATATATCGACATACTCAACCACTATGGCATGTCCTACGGATCGTTGGGTCTCAGCGATTTAAGTATCGGCGCATTTGAAAAGGCTTTAAAATAGCCGAAAAATTCGAGATCAAAGAGAAACAAGCGGTATTATACAACAACATAGGCAACATTTTTCTCGGAAAAGCCCTGTACGAACAAGCCGATTCCCTGTTTCTCAAATCCGTCCGCATCAACGAATCAGGGAAAGACAAGAAGCGCCTATACATCAACTACAACAATTTGTCCGTGTCGGCTGCGGAAAGGAACAACTACAACAAGGCATTGAATATGCCTTTCTCGCAATGCACCAACTTGACACAGAAAGAGACTCCGGCAAGAGAATGCTTTTGCAACGCAACATCGCGGAAATATACCTGAAAAACGGAGAACCGTCGCTCGCACTGCGAAACTTGCGGGAAGTGATCGAGTATCAAGAGTCACACAACGAGCTAAGGCATTTAGCTGATTCCTACAGCACAATGGCACATATTTTCGACAATTCGGCCGACTCATTTGCCATATACCTGCATCACGCTGAAAATGCAGCAAAAGGTCGAATTCAATCACGGAAATACCATCCATATTGCTCGAATTGGGAAAATACTATAGCAACAAACACAATTACGAAACCGCATGCCGTTACTTCGAAGAATATGCAGCCGTGAAAGACTCCATTTTAAACATGGAGATAAAAATACACACGCAAGGGCTTTCTAACGTCTATACAAAAGAAGCATTGCAAGCCGACCGGATAGAAAAACTGGAAAACGAAGCCGCAATGGCCGACAGCCGGGCGAAATGGACAATGATTGTCTCTATATGCCTCCTTGCCCTCATGATATTGGCTGCAAAAAAATTGCTGATCGCACAACGCAGAAAAATATCGGCAAACCGCCAAACGCAAATTGAAAGAAAAACTGTCGAGCATCGAGCATCTAAAAAAAGAAAAGGAAAGGCAAAATGCCACGGCATTGAAAAAAAAGAAGAAGCGCTTGCCAAAAGCGAAAACAAACAGACCGTGATGGCATTGCAGGCTTTGCGCGCACATGAGTTCACAGAATCTCTTTCTTCCGGCATCAAACAACTTTTGCTGAAAATCAACGTGCGCGACACGGACACTCGAAAAGCATTGCGCGAGACACTGTCGGACATCGACCGCATGGACAACGATGCCGGGCTGAAAGAGTTTGTCAAATCGTTTGAAGAAATCAACAGCAATTTCTACGACTCCCTGTCTGCCGGCTACCAAGCCTCACCGCACGCGAACTAAGAATGTGCGCATTGGTAAGGCTCGGATTGTCGAGCAAGGAGATTGCCGACATCACATTCCGCGAAGTGCGAAGCGTGGAAGCCGTACGCAACAGGCTGCGCAAGAAGTTTGCCTTGGAACAGTCGGAAAATCTTGCGGATTTCCTTAAACAATTTTAAACCCCGCCCTCTTATTAACGCGCTCCGCACATGAACAGAGGAGAACATTGCATGTTTACCAACTTCTCCGACCTAAACCATAAATCGCTACCTGCAATGTCTCCCTCTGTTTGCGAAGCAATAGGGAGAGTCCGCGCTTCGGCGCGGATAGGGGCGCCGACATAATCCGTCAGGATTATTTTCCGCAAAAATGATGCAAATCGAGCGCAGAAGCGCCAAAGTTGTTTAGGCGATTATGTCAAGATACAGCTCTTTTTATATAAAATGATGACACTCTCAACCATCGACCGCAACCGGCAATGTCTTCCTCTGTGTCGCGCGTCAGCGCGATATAGGGGAAGTGGCTCGCTTGCGAGCCGAAGGGGTTGACCCATAGCAGCAAAGCCGCTTTGCTGCGAGGTAGTCAAAGCGAAGACGTTGATCCTTTCCGAACCTCTCCGACTGCGGCATTGCCACGCCTCCACCTTTGACCAGAACGCCACAACACACCTTCTTAACCCGTATCTCAATTTATATGCGCATCCCGCACTGATTCCCATCAACGCCCGAATACAAAAAAAGCAGCCAACTGTAAAGTTAGCTGCTTGCGTGGTGCCACCAGGAATCGAACCGGGGACACAAGGATTTTCAGTCCTTTGCTCTACCAACTGAGCTATGGCACCATTGCGCTGATTTGCGAGTGCAAATTTACGGCATGTTTTTATTCCTGCAAGTTTGAACGCGAAAAAGTCGTTTTTCCGAACACAAATCTTCTGAAATAGGCATAAATCGATGAAATCAATGCGCAATTGCTGATTTTCCTTAAAACGACACGCCTTGGGAAAATGGAGCAAGTAGAAAAAGATGAGAATAAATTAGTTGAGGGTTGAGAGTTGATAGATCGGCAGGCTGGGAAACGCATGGTTATGTGCAACTCAACTCTAAACCATTACAGAACCCCTCCGCCTACGGCACCTCCCCTATCCGCGCTACTGCGCGCGGCAGAGGAGGACATTGCGCGTTTGCCCAATTCACCGACCTCTAAACCTTAACCTCAACCTCTCAACCACACTTGCACTGCATTGCCCGACTTATACGCGCATTCTCCCTAAAAATCTGCCGATCCGCGAAATGGACATCGGTCGCGGGACATTACGGCAAATAAAAAAACAGGCGGACATCGAAAAGAAGTCCGCCTGTCGCGCAAATGGTATGATTGTTTTATTTCTTGCTCGCGCGGAAATTTTTTCTCTTTCGAGCAACGTATTGATGTCGATGCGGTTCGACGCGTTGAATTCAGGATATTTGTATTTGATTTCCTCGTAGATGGCTGCTGCTTCTTTGTGTTTGTTTTGCGCGCTGAGCACAGTGGCTTTCTTCGTAAGCGCATAGGGAATCAGCATCTTGTTGCCATCGGCGATTTCGACTGCTTCGTCGTAGCACTTTACTGCTTCGTCGTATTTCTTCAGATTGACATTGCAATCGCCTTGCAATGCCTTCGCAAGCGAGCCTACAAACGACTCTTCGGCATCGTATTGGTCGAGGTATTTCACCGCTTCTGCAAATTTTCCTTGTTGATACAAGATTGCAGCTGCTTCAAGGTTGGCGCGGTTGGCGTATTTGTTGCTGTGTTGGGCAGCGGCTGCTTGATATTGCTTCAATGCCAGCGAGTCGTTGCCTGCCATCATGGCGATGTCGGCCTTGCCCACGGCTTCTTTCGATTCGTTGATGTGTGCTTGGTGTACGCCATAGTAATACCAAAGCCCGATTCCGATGACCACGAGAATTCCGATGATCGCCCAAAGAATCATTTTCTTATTTCCTTCTACGCGACGTTCTGCGGCGGAGAGCTTTTCGTTGAGCTCGTCGATTGTCGTGCGTGTAGCTTGTTTTTTGTCGTTTTTGCCATTTTATTGTATTTTTCTAATAATCGTAGTAATGCTTATTTTACAGGTTGCAAAATTAATAGATTATTGCGGTATGAGAAAAAAATATCCGTAATTTTTCAACAACAAATTCCATGGCTACATTTCGGCTGTCAGGGGAAAGCAAAAGGCCAGTGTAGTGAGGCAAACACGCAATGTCCTCATCTGCCGCAGGCGGAGGGGTTCGGAAAGAATCAACGTTGCAGTTTCACAAGCTTTCCTACTTTCGACCTCACAGAAAAGCCGCTACGCAGCTGACGATCAACCCCTTCGGCTCGCAAGCTCGCCACTTCCCCTATTTGCTTCGCAAACAGAGGAAGACATTGCCGGTTGCGGTTTATGGTTGAGTTTTTTGCGGAGAGTTTATGACGTAGTTTCCTGACATTTATCGTTGCGGCTGACGTGGCGTAGCAATGTTCTCCTTCTGTTCACGTGCGGAGCACGTTAGGGGAGAAAGTTTTCTGACAGGAAAAACAGAGGGGTCCGGAAATGGTTTAGAGTTTAGGGGTTGAATCGTGTAATGCGCAAACTGTGTATTTCCCAATCTGCCGGCCTCAACTCTCATCCCTCAACCCTCAACTAATTTACCTCATCTTTTTACCGACCCTGTTCTACCTTCAACTGGGGAATTTGCACGGAAACGCCATCAATCCGAAGATCCGGCAAGATTCCCCCTCCACCCCAAGCGTCGGACATGACATAGTCTTGCCTTTCGACAGATACTGTCGATGTCGATTCTCCTATTTTTTCGAATGTGCCATTTTCCATATTCAACTCGTATACCGTCGTCACGCTTGACACCGTTTGCGGAGTTTCGCTCAAAGCTTCAAGGTTCATTGGACCGACGGTCCTGCTATGCAATTTGTTCCCGACTATGTAGGATTGGCAGACGTAATTTGAATCAGAATTACCCCGTTCTTGATTAAAAACGATTTTTGAAATCATTTCGCCATCTTTCGTGTAAGTGATAAACATAAGCTGGTTCATTCCAAACAAGGGATCTTCGCCATCATTATAAACCCTAAGTATAAAAACGATATTGAAATTCTTACATCTCTGCTTGCTGTAATTGACATACAGGTCGTGTTCATCATATTCGCCTTCGTCGGTAACAATAAATTCTTTCACGAAATAATCGTCGACATAATATCGTACCAATGACAAATCCGCATAATCGCGAAATTTAAATAGCGAAGCATTCAAGTCCACAGGCATGTCGACATTTTCCAATGAAAACAAGGAGTTGTCTACAAACTGCTTCAAGTAGTATTCATAACTTGCATTTTCGGCACGCGCCGAAACAAAAACCACGAAAAATGCAAGAATCAATGTTTTTTTCATTTCACAGATCGTATTGCGGTTACAGTGTATATTTTAATTAAATTGTTTCTCCAATTTGTTGTCAGTAATCATATTTAAATATTCCACAAAAAGCAAGACCTATGCTTCGATGCCCCGAATATGGAATTTCCGATATGGATTCTATAAATGGAATGCAAAATTCGCCATACCGGTTGCCTGTGCCGTCAAGCATGACAAAATAGGCAAATTCATTCATACCTTCTATATGTATAAGTCCATTGTCCGAATCGTCCGACAGCGCAAGGTCTTGCTTGTGTTTTTTTCGATCGTATGTCGACGGATCAAATGCAACGTTAAGAATCGAAGTCCCGATTCAAGAAATCTTCATACTTGTTAATCCACTCATAGCCTGATGAATGGGACAATATATATTCCTTTTCTTTCTTTGCTTTCCGTTGCAATGCGTCTTTCACCGACGTTTCCCACCGGTCGGGGCTGACGCTTGAAAGCGTCTCTATCTTTCCATCGCTTATGCTAACAAAATATTGACGATATCCTGCTTCGTCGGGACTGAAAACAAGAAACCATTGGTTGAAAACTGAATAAATCAAAGCGGGACGATTGCCTAACTCCAATTTTGCCAATACGCTGTCAGTGCTCGCGCGAAACTCATTTAACTTCGAGAGTGATGTATGCCCTACTTGGCTCGTTTGATCCGACAACGTCGAATCGCGCCTTTCCTGCGCGATGCAAGTAATGAATACAGAAGATGAATATGATTGGGAATAGATAGTAAATAACGGTTTTCATAAGTTTCGAAATTTAAATTGTTTTCAATATTGGGCGGAATTCTGAAAATTTATCGTTAGACAGTACTGTATTAATATCTTTCTGAAATTCCAAAGCGTCTCCACGCGTGTATCCTGAAATTTGCTTCCGTCGGGGTCGATATAGTTGACGGGGTTGTTGGCGCAGTAGGTGTAGGGGAGAGCGAGGGATAGTTGGCGGCGAGCGGGTCGAGCGTGGTGAAGCGCATCGTCAGGGGGTCGTACTGACGGGCGTCGTTGTCGTACCACCACAACCCGTCGAACGCCGTGAATTCCTTGCCGATGTGAAGCCGGCTGTTAACCGCCGCCGTCGCGGCGTTTTCCCGTCACGGGCAATCCCGAAGCGAAGTACCACACGCGCTGCACGGCCGTGCCGTCGTCGCCGGCAACCGCGGCGATGCTCCCCAATTTCGCCGACAAAGATTCTCGTTTCATAGCGTTGATTTTTGGCGGACATTTGCAAATGTAGCATTTTTTTGCCAAAATCAAAACATAAACAGGCGAATCGAAAAAAATATGCTAATTTTTCGAGCGCAGTGCTACCATTCTATTTCCGCGGCAGCCGTGCCCGTCATGCCGGCAATGGGAGGATTGGCCTTTTCCACGCGCACCATTCCGCCTTCGATGAGCGGAAAACGCGCCAAAAGGGCGGAGCGAATGCGCCCTGCCACATGCTCGATGAGACTCGACGGAATCGCCATTTCCGCTTTGATGATGTCGTAGGCTTCCGCATAATTGAGAGTGGCGGCGAGAGTGTCGGCATCCATGGCTTTTTGAAAGGGATAGCGCAAACGCACAGTGACGATGAAATCGTTGCCCACGGCGCGTTCTTGCGGCGAAACGCCATGGCGGGCACGGAATCGGAGATTTTCGAGGGCGACAATTGTTTTCATGGGCTTTTTAATTTTCAGAATCGGTTTCTTCTGTTTGCGGAATCCACACGTAGGCACCGAGGTCGAGTGCGCCGGATTGGAAACGGTCGTTGCCATAAAAGTCGTAGCGCGCGTTCTCCGGACAAAGGGCTGCATTGCCGGCGCCAATGGCATCGCTTTCGTCTTGCAAGCGATAATCGAAGATGTATTCGTCGCGAACGGTGTAGAATTTCGGGTCGGCATCCCACAAGCAATCAATGAAACGGTCGTCGTTTTCCCCGCGCGAGCGAAGCAAGCAATTGCGCAGATAGACGTTGGTCTCCGCAAGATCGCCGATGGAAATATCGGCGGCGTTTCCATAAACGATGCAATTATCGAACGAGGCTTCCATCAAGGGATTGTCGTAGACCTTATCGTCGGGAAGGGCGTAGCGAAGCGTAAGGATTGCGCTTGTGACGACATCGAAAAGATAGTAGTTTGCAAAGGTGCAATTATCGAATGCAAACCGGCCGCCTGTCAAATCGACAACGCCGTCTTTGGAATCGGAAAATTCACACCCGACGGCTTCCACCCAAGCATGGGAGGCTTTCAGGACCGAAGCGGCAGAATTGTGGAGCACCGAATTGCAGATGCGGAGCTTCATCCGGTCGAGCACGCCGCAAGAGTCGACTACGATGCCATTGCTCGAACTGTGCATGACGGCGTGGCTCAATTCGTTTCCGAAGCTCTCTTTCTCAATGCGGATGCCATCCCATTGCCCCGACATCAATTCGAAAGGAATGCCTCCCGCCACTTTGTCGAGCCTGTCGCCCCTGAATGTCACGGGATTGCCAACCGTCCCTTCCGCAACCAGCGAACCCCTCACCTTCAAACAAGCCTTGTCGTGGAAATAGACGATGGTGCCTGCCGGAATTTTCAACACGGCATTTTTTTTCGACGACAATGCTGTCCATCACGCGATAGGGACGTTCCGGCGACAACGTTTCTGTGCCGGAAACATGGAAATCGGAAAGCGTGACGGCATTTTGCCCTGCCGCGCGAATCACTACCGACTGTTGCGTGCCATTGGTGACGAAATTCAAATGGTCGAACACGTCGAATGGCAAATCGGCATCGGTCGCATCGATGCGAGCCTCGACAAACACGTAGATGCTATCCTCCCCGCGCACTTCAATGTCGGAAAATTCTTTGCCGGAACGGCCGTCGACATTCAGATAGAATTCCGCTCCTTCGGGCGCGCCTGTGAGAAATATGCGCTCGATGCGAAGCTGTTTTTTGTGGCGGTTGTAGACCACAAACCGTTTCGTGGCAGTCGTCTCGCCCGTGAATACGGTGTCGAAGCTAAGCGTGTCGGTCGAAAATTCGAGCACGTCGCCGCTGCCGGTGGCAAATCCGTCTTCGATGCAGGACGCCGTCGACAATAGCAATAGCGTGAATATGGCGTAAAATAGATGTTTCATTGCAAAACGCGTTGGCATGCACTGAAAAAACGTGCGCACGGGCGATTTATTGCATTTTCGGGGCAGCCTTCGCTATAAATTGAAATCGGTGTTCAAATCTTCGAGATAGTCGCGATCGGGAGTCGACGGGACAACTGCCGCATAGCCACGGGCGAGCCAATAGAGATCGGTGTCGGTCGCTTCCGGCTCGTCGTTGACGTATTTGCCGGTGAGCATATAGAATTTTTCACCCGACGGGTCGACGTAGGCGGCATATTCTTCCGTCCACCGGCCTTTGCAGGCACGGGCGCGGCGCATACCCTTTGACAACGCCTCCGGCCGGAATGTTGACATTCAAGCATACATTTTCGGGCAGGCCGTCGCGAAGCACCATTCCGACGATCGTCTCGACGACGTGCCGGCATGCTTGGAAATCGGATGCCGCGGGGCGGTGGGATGTGAGCGAAAAACCGATGCTGTCGATTTTTTGCAGGCATCCTTCCAAAGTTGCGCCCATCGTTCCGGAATAGACGATGCTGTTTCCGGTGTTCGAGCCGTGGTTGATGCCGGAAAGCAGCAAGTCCGGACGGCGCGGAGAGAGAGCGCTCAACCCGAGCTTGACGCAATCGGCCGGCGTCCCGTTGAGCGTCCATATTTGCATGCCGTCGCGCGACGTGTATGCTTTGGGACGAAGAATCGCGCCGCAAGTGATGGCAGTGGAGCCGCCGGAGCGCGGGCTGTCGGGCACAACGGCAATGATTTCGCCCAACGGGGCGGCCATGCCGATGAGTTGGTGGATTCCTTCGGCGTTTATGCCGTCGTCGTTGGTAATGAATATCAGTGGTCTGTCGGACATGTCGTAGAGTGTGTTTAATTTTGATGGGCTGCCAAATCTTGCGCATGGCGGAAATCGTCGGGCGAACCGATGTCGATCCATGTGCCGGTGATTGTATAATGGACAACCTTTTTCCCGTTGTCGACAAGCGCTTCGATCAGGTCTGTCGCGTCGAATACGGAATCGGGAGGAATCATCGTTTCCAACAATTCGCGCCGCACGATGTAAATGCCGGCATTGGCATAGTAGTTGAACGTCGGCTTTTTTCTTCAAGCCCGAGGATGCGCGTCCCTTCGCTACGGAACACGGCGAAAGGCACCGACACCATGTAGGGGTGGCAGCGATGGTCATGTCTGCTCCTTCTTCGATATGGCGGACGTATAGTTCCTCGTAGTTGATGGTCGTGAACAAATCGGAATTCATAATCAACACATTGTCGTGCGTGAGTCCGCCGACAAGCCGTGCTGCGCCGATTGTACCTAATTTGCGCGGTTCTTTGACGCATCTCACAGACACGCCGCCCACCGGCGTTGCGAAATGTTCTTCGATTTGTTCTGCCAAATAATTTGTGGTCACGGCAATATTTGAAATGCCGTTTTTGGCAAGTTCTTCGACATTGTAATCGATGATGCATTTGCCTCCGATGCGAAGCAACGGTTTCGGCGTGGTCAGTGTCAGCGGGCGCAGCCGTTCGCCGCGACCTCCCGCCATCAGGATGGCATCGAGCGGCAAGATTGAATGGCAGGCGGCGAAATCGCACACTTCGGCAATTCTGCCGTCCGCGTCGATGCACGGCACGAGCGTGATGTTGTTTTTCCTCATTTCGCGCACGTCGTCGACTTCAATTTTGCCGGCTTTGAATTTCCGGAAATTGCGGTGCATGATGTCGCGTGCGGTAACGTCGATCTTTTTTCGCGGATTAAAAATCTGCGAATGTCGCCATCGGTCAGTGTGCCTGTCATTTTCCCGTCGGCATCGACAACAAAAAGCACCATTGTTTGTCCCGACAATTTGTTTAGCTGTTCGAGCGCGTCTACAAGCGATGCATCTTCGCCGATGATGTGTTGCGACCAGTCGTACATAGTTTATGGAATTATAAGCGTTTGTCCGACACGGATCGTCGAGCCCTTTATGCCATTGGCGCGACGTATGGCCGCTGCCGTGGTGCCGTATTTTTCGGCTATGCCGCCGAGCGTGTCGCCCGATTTCACTTTGTATGTCTTGTTGCCTGATTGTTTCCCCGACGTTTTTTTGTCGCCCGAAACTGTCAGCGTTTGCCCTGCGTCAATTGCTGTGCCCGATAGGTTGTTCCAACGTTGGAGGTCGGCAACGGTCACGCCATAGCGTCCGGCGATGGAGCCAAGCGTTTCGCCGCGGCGCACCTTGTGGGTTGTGGCTTTCTCGCTGCTTGCCGGCGAGGACGAAGCCGCGCCGTTGATGCTCAATTTGTCGCCCACGTTCAATCTGTCGCTCGTCAGGTTGTTCCACTCGCGAAGGTTTGCAACTGTCACACCGTAGCGTTCGGCGATAATCGACAAGTTTTCGCCGGATCTCACGGTGTGGACGGAAGTTGTCGTTCTTCTTGTTTTCGGCGCGTGCGTGCCGTCGATCAAAAGGCGTTGTCCTGCATAAATCGTATTTCCGGAAATGTTGTTCCACTCTCTCAAATCGCTAAGCGAGACGCGATAATCATCGGCAATGGATCCAAGCGTTTCGCCGCGGCTCACAGTGTGGTAGGTCGGATTTTCAGGTTGGTTTTTTTCCGGCGCTTCTGCGGGCGTTTCCACAGACGCTGTTTCCTGCGTTTCCACGGATGCCGCTTCCGGCGTTTCGGCTTGCGCTACGGCCGGCGTTGTCGTTGTCTCCGTCGTTGCAGTTTCCACTTCCGGCTCTTCTTTGCGCGACACTTTTTCATAGACGTGGATTTTCAATTGTTGTCCTCGCAGAATGCGGTTGCTTCTGAGATTGTTCCATTTTTTGATGGAAGCGGTCGACACGCCGTAGTGCCGCGCTATTTTCGAAAGCGTTTCGCCACTTTTCACCTTGTGGCGAATCACGGTCAATTGCGTGTCGCCGTCGATTGTCGTCGTTGTGCCATCGTTGGGTTCCACGACCGTTCTGTGCGCATACAAGGCTGCGTCGCGGGCAATGATGCTGTCTTCGCTTACGATGTAGCTGTATATTTGTTGCGACGGAAGCGTCAGCGCGTAAGGATGGATGTCGCCGGAATTTCGTCTTTGCGGTATTGCGGGTTCAACACGCGGATTTCTTCGATCGGGATGTCGAGCACAGACGCGATTTGGTTGAAATGCACGCGATGGTTCACGTGGACAGTATCAGTAGTGATCGGGCGTATTGCCAACGAACGGCCCAAATCGTGATCTGCGTAGTA